>Ga0366780_1001_pt2 | contig 30593 bp, 27 predicted proteins | sample BONcelN113001E11_FD_207073 | JGI IMG/M metagenome (GOLD analysis project Ga0366780, IMG submission 207073) | Enriched cells from coal bed in the Powder River Basin, Montana, United States - BONCAT cells N11 rep2 HSBNCT.N11.300.1.E11 ...
GGCGCCGCCGTGCTGCAGTTCGGCGACCACGGCGGCGCCATCGGCACGCTGGTGGGCGAGGAAAATCGCGGCCTGGAATACATGTTCATCATGATGAATGCCGCGCGTTTCGCCGTCGGCATGCAAGGCATCGCGGTGGCCGAGCGCGCCTACCAGAAAGCGGTGCAATACGCCAAGGACCGCATCCAGTCGCGCGACCTGGCCGGATCGCCCGGACCGGTGGCAATCATTCACCAGCCGGACGTCAGGCGCATGCTGATGTTGATGCGCGCGCAAACCGAAGCGGCGCGCGCGCTGGCTTATGTCGGCGCAGCGGCGCACGATATCGCGCTGGCGCATCCGGATGAAAAGGTGCGTCAGCAACAGCAAGCCTTTTACGAATTCCTGGTGCCGATAATCAAGGGCTGGTCCACCGAACTATCGGTCGACGTTGCTTCCACTGGCGTGCAGGTGCACGGCGGCATGGGCTTCATCGAGGAAACCGGCGCCGCCCAGTATTATCGCGACGCCCGCATCCTGCCGATCTACGAAGGCACGACGGCAATCCAGGCCAACGACCTCATCGGCCGCAAGACCGTGCGTGACGCCGGCGCCACCGCCAAGGCGATTCTGGCCCAGGTGCGCGACACCGTGACGCAATTGTCTGCCGCCGATAACGCCAGCCTGCAGTCCATCGGCCGCCAGCTCGCGCTGGGTGCGGATGCGCTGGAAGAAGTGGTGAGCTATATGACAGGCAATATCAAGGCCGATATCAAGGCAGTGTTTGCCGGCAGCGTGCCATACCTGAAGCAGGCCGGCATCGTGCTGGGCGGCTGGCAAATGGGCCGCGCCGCATTGGCGGCATCGCGCAAGTTGCGCGAAGGGGAAGGCGATGCACGTTTCTACGAAGCCAAGATTGCCACCGCGCGCTTCTTTGCCGAGCATGTCTTGCCGCAGGCAATGGCATACAGGACGGAAATCGTGGAAGGCGCCAGCAGCGTGATGGCTTTGCAGGACGACCAGTTCTAAGCAGCGCTGCATGCTTCATTGAAAGGCAACCTGCGGGTTGCCTTTTGTTTTTTGTTGAGTGCGATCCGAGTGCGATCCGGCTGACAGCGCTTATAGGATTCATATCCGCCTTCTGCGCCATATCAAGCGCACTATCCGCTTGCAGACCTGTCATTCCATCATGGCTGATCTACACTGAATCAGGTGTTTTTCCGTGAGGTCGAATGATGAAACGTCTGACACTGATCGTGGCGATGTTCATGGCGCTTGGCGGATCCTTATCCATTGCAAGCGCGGAAGAGCGTCAGCAGCAATTGCACGAAAATGAAATCGTGGAAATCCGCGATGCCGTGGAAACCCAGATCGATGCGCTGGCCAACGACGATGCGGCAACCGCATTCGACCTGACGACGGAAGACACCCGCACCCGGCTGGGATCCCCGGACAATTTCCTTAGAATCATCAAGGAAAGTTATGAGCCCGTCTATCGCCATCGCATGGCCATATATTCGTCCCCTCAGGTCGTGCTCGGCAAGGTGTACCAGGTGGTGCGTCTTACCGACCTCGAAAGCCACGTGTGGGTAGCGATTTATCTCATGCACAAGGATGAGGAAGGCACTTGGAAAATTGATGGATGCCAATTGGTTCAGACACCGTCCGTGGCGATTTAAGGATTGCCTGCGCTGATGGCGCTTATGCCCCCAGGCGCAGGCGTTTTAAGATAGTCGCGGACAAGGCATCCTGGCTGCGCAGGCAGCAAAGGAGATCGAAATGACCCGGAAGTATATTGATTGCCGCGAATATCCTAGCGAAATGAATTGCAGCGTTGCCATTAGCGCCGACAATGATGATGAATTGCTGGAGGCCGCCGTCCAGCATGCCGTCTCGGTTCACCAGCACCAGGATACGCCGGAACTGCGCCAGCAACTGCGCCAGTTGTTCAAGGAAGAATCATCCTCGATGGACATGTCCATGACGGGACGATCCGCCACCGACATGGATGCTCAGCGCAGCCGACCGACGTAGTGCTGATCGCCTTTCGGGTCCGCCGCGCTCTCCGGCACGGCGTCGCCGGAATAGGTGTGCGTGACATTAGAAATAGTGGCGCGCACAGTGGGCGCGGCGGAATCAGCTGGCATGGCCGGTTCAGCCAACGGCGCCACAGTCCTCGGTACCGCAGTATTGTTGAGCCGTTCGAGTAGCGGCGGCTTGGGTGGCTCTGTCACGAACAGACCGCCTTCGCCAAAGTAAATCTCAAAAAGCCGTTCTGCGATTTTTTCCAGGTCGGCATGGCCCGTCTGCGCCGCCAGTTGAATCAGATGGCGGCAATAGGCCGGGTCGATGCGCATGTATTCGACATCGGTGATGCGGCCGGTTTCCCGGCGCAATACCACATGCAATCTGCCCATGAGGGAAAACGCCTGGTTTTCCAATTCCGCCAGTCTTGCCATCTGATGCGCGCTCATGCTATCTGCTCCCCATGCTGAGAAATATCGAGACCTTCGCGTTCCGCTTCCGGGGCGATGCGCAAGCCGATTGCCATCTTGATGACCCACAGGATCAGCGCTGTCGCAATCGCCGAATACAGGAGCGTGACGAACACGCCGATCAATTGCACGTCCACCGTGCCGCTCACGCCGCTGATCGTCCTGTCGGCGAAGACGCCGGTCAGCAGCGCACCGACCACGCCGCCGACCGCATGCACGCCGAATACATCGAGCGAATCGTCGTAGCGCAGGATCGATTTGAGGCTGGTGGCGCCCCAGTAGCAAGCTACGCCGGCCACAGTGCCGATCACGAGGGCGCCAGTGACGCCGACGAAGCCCGATGCCGGCGTAATGGCCACCAGGCCGGCGACCGAGCCCGAGACAATGCCGAGCACGGAAGGCTTGCGTCGGGTGACCCATTCCGCCGCCATCCAGGCAAGCGCGGCGACCGCGGCGGCCACGTGTGTTACCAGCATCGCCATGCCGGCGCGACCGTCTGCCGCGACGGCAGAACCGGCATTGAAACCGAACCAGCCGACCCACAGCAGCGAGGCGCCAATGACGGTGAAGGTCAGGTTGTGCGGAGGCATCGGCTCGCGACCGAAACCCTGTCGCCGACCGAGCATGACTGCAGCCACGAGGCCGGAGACGCCGGCATTGATATGCACCACCGTGCCGCCGGCAAAGTCCAGCACGCCGCGTGCAGCCAGCCAGCCGCCCGGTTCCCACACCCAGTGCGCGACCGGCGCATACACCAGCAATGACCACAGGGCGGTAAAAATCAGCAAGGCGGAAAATTTCATGCGCTCTGCAAAGGCACCGGTGATCAGCGCCGGCGTGATGATGGCAAAGGCCATCTGGAACATCAGGAATACGCTTTCCGGCACGGTCGGCGCCAGCGGATGGATGCTGACCTTGCCGGCTTCTTTCAGATAGGCGACGCCATCGAGCATGACGCGGTCCAGCCCGCCGATGAAGAGCGAACCCGGAGTGAAGGCAAGGCTATAGCCGACCACGACCCACAGCACGCTGGCCACACAGCAGGCGGCAAAGCTGTGCGCCATGGTGCCCAACACGTTTTTCTTGCGCACCATGCCGGCATAGAATAGCGCCAGGCCCGGTATCGTCATCAGCACGACCAGCGCCGTCGAAGTCAGCAGCCACGCGGTGTCGCCGGAACTGATGCTGGATTGCTCAACCAGTCCTGGCCTGGTGAGCACCTGGGAAACTTGCTGTGCTGCTGCCGGCAGGCTCAGGCAAAGATTGGAAAGTAAGGCGCGTAGCGCGTAATAGCCATAAACGTGACGTCTTGCCATGGATTTTCCCCCGTAAGCGTATTGCATGCATAGAATGTGTTAATTGCAATTGAGCATTTTTTATGCCTAGCAATAACACGGGCTGGGAAGAGGGAAATCCTGGAAAAGCGGCAATTCGGGTGCGGCTGCACCAAGGAGGGGCTTGCTAATGGGGCAACCGGGTATTAACCGTATGCGCCACCGGTAAATAATAAATCCAGGGTGCGCGCCATCACTGCAATCAGTGCTATCGCGCCCAAACCGGCAGTTAACACCAGCAGCAGCGCCAGCAGAGCGCCCGAGCGGGATTGACGACCGGATCCCAGGTTATGGGTCTGGTCCCATTTGTCGTCGGGCGTCAGGCCCAGCACCAGGGCCTCGATGAATCCTGCCAGAATGGAAACCACCAGCGGCGCGGCAGTAAACAACAGCGGCTGGTCGAACCACAGACCGATAAGGAGGCCGGAAATGGCCAGAGTGGAAAGATGCAGCCAGCCCCAGCGGTTGCCGGCTCCATTCAGATAAAACCGGTGCAAGCCAATGCCGCCGAACAGCATCGCCAGCAAAGTCGCAAAGGTCTTGTTTTTATGGCGTTTGGTCATGAGACTTCTTTTAAAATGCGGCGCGAAAAAAGTAAAGGACAAGCCAAAGAAAGGGCGCACCAGGAGAGGGCAAGCTAAACGTGCACAACGCCTGGCATGACTGGCTAATGTATTGATTTGCCAATCGGCATTGTAACGGCTGGCATTGGGTTACGTTGATGTGATTCATGCAATTGCCTGGATCATCGCCTTGCCTGACAGCTCCCTGAACTGATAAAGCGGCGACAGGGAGCGCGTGGATGGAAAGCGTTTCGGGAGAGATAAAGCGCCCTTCGCAAGGGGATTGATCGACTTTGCTTTCCAGAAAATAGGCGCCGGATACGCGTTATTGGCTTGCCAGTTGTTTGTCCCGGCAGAGTCCGCTATAATCTAGGGCTTTTTCCGTCTCCGTATACTTTTTGGAATTATTATGGTCGTGATTCGTTTATCCCGTGGTGGCGCCAAGAAGCGCCCGTTCTTCAATATCGTTGCTACCGATTCGCGCAATCGCCGCGATGGTCGCTTCATCGAGCGCATCGGTTTCTATAACCCGATCGCTTCCGAAAAAGAAGAAGGCTTCCGCGTTGCCCAGGATCGTCTGACCTACTGGCAAGGCGTTGGCGCACAACTGTCGCCGACCGTCGCCCGTCTGGTCAAGGAAGCCGGCAAGAAAGCCGCTGCCTAAGTCTGGCTGACTAAGTTTGTCTCGCAAGACCGCATCGGGGGTAGTCATCCCCGAAGATCTGGTGCTGGTGGGGTATGTTACCGGCGCCTATGGCATACAGGGGTGGGTCAGGATCCGGCCATATTCGGCGGACGCGGACGCGCTGCTGCATGCCAAGACCTGGTGGCTCGAAGGGCCGCAATCCCACCCGGAACTCCGTGATGTCGAAGTCATGCAAGCCAAGGCGCATGGCGGCGACACGGTGGCACGCCTGATGGGCGTGGCGGACCGCAATGCCGCCGAGGCATTGAAGGGTACCGCCGTGCAGATCTCGCGCCGGCATTTCCCGGCGCTGGACAACGATGAGTATTACTGGGTCGATCTGATCGGCCTGGCGGTCGAAAACCTGCAGGGCGAAACGCTCGGGCAGGTAATTGACCTGATGGACAATGGCGCGCATCCGATTTTGCGCGTGGCGCTGCCGGCCGAGCCGGTGGAAGAGCCGGCAAAAGAGCCCGTGCCGGAAATGCTGGTTCCCTTCGTCGAGCAATTTGTCAAGACGGTGGATTTGGCAGGCAAGAAGATTACAGTGGACTGGGGCCGCGACTACTAGACCGCCTGTCAAGGCAGAGGCGTTTCGCTTCATGTTGACAGGCGCTCCGGGAGTGCGGCGGCGATGGAAGGGCGAGGGGAGAACGCGGGATGCAATTCGATGTCGTCACGCTGTTCCCGGAAATGTTCGCTGCCATCACGCAGTCGGGCATCACGCGGCGCGCTTTCGAGCAGGGAAAATGCGGTTTATCGTTGTGGAATCCACGCGATTTCACCAGCGATAATTACCGTACCGTGGATGACCGGCCTTACGGCGGCGGTCCTGGCATGGTGATGCTGGCAAAGCCTCTTGAAGCGGCAATCGATGCTGCCAGGGTGCGCCAGCAGCAACTGAATCTGGTCCGGCCACGGGTGATTTACATGTCGCCGCAGGGACGGCAACTCACGCACGAACGCGTCATGCAGCTCACGGCAGAGCCGGGACTGGTGATTTTGTGCGGAAGGTATGAGGCAGTGGACCAGCGCTTGCTGGACCGTTGCGTGGATGAGGAAGTGAGCCTCGGCGACTTCGTGCTGTCGGGCGGCGAATTGCCGGCGATGGCGCTGATGGATGCGGTGATCCGGCAGTTGCCGGGCGTGCTGCATGATGATGCCTCGGCGGTCGAAGACAGTTTTGTCAACGGCTTGCTCGATTACCCGCATTACACGCGGCCGGAAGTGTACGAAGGCGTGGCGGTGCCGCCGGTTTTGCTGGGCGGGCATCATGCCGAAATCATCAAGTGGCGCCGCGAGCAAGCCTTGAAGGCCACCGTGGCCAAGCGGCCGGACCTGATCGCGAAAGCGCGTGCGGCGGGCCTCTTAAGCAAGGCGGATGAAAAGTATTTGGCAAGTATTGCAGGGCAGGGCTGAGAGCGCCTGTCCGGAAGAAATCAGGCAGGGACGGCTTGCCGTTCCCGGTTGATAGGTAGTGAAAGTGGAAGCGGTAAATAAGTAGTCGCAGTAAAGCGCGGAGGCAGTCAATCCGCTTATTCAATCCCATCCTCTACCGGGTTTTGATGGTGGCAAGCCCACCCGGCGCCGGCAAGATGGTTACAGGAGCTTAAAATGGACTTGATCCAGCAACTCGAACAAGAAGAGATTAATCGTCTCGGCAAGAATATCCCCGACTTCGCCCCGGGCGACACCGTCGTGGTCAACGTCAACGTGGTTGAAGGCACCCGCAAGCGCGCCCAGGCTTACGAAGGCGTCGTCATTTCGCGCCGTAACCGTGGTCTGAATTCGAACTTCATCGTCCGTAAGATTTCTTCGGGCGAAGGCGTTGAGCGTACTTTCCAGCTGTACTCCCCGCTGATCGCTTCGATCGAAGTCAAGCGTCGTGGCGATGTGCGCCGTGCCAAGCTGTACTACCTCCGCGAGCGTTCCGGCAAATCGGCACGTATCAAGGAAAAGCTGCCGAGCCGCCGTGCCGCAGCAGCAGCCACGCAAGAGTAATCCGGCTTTGCTTCAAGAAAAAAGGACACCTCAGGGTGTCCTTTTTTATTTCAGCCCTGGTTCCCTGTGCCGGCATGAATTTCCCGTATCCACTAGAATCGAAGCTGAGCGGCATGCAATGATGCGATGCCGGCACTGACTGGACAGGAAAACGTTTTGCCCAAGCTTGTTATTGATCCGCGCGGCATGGTGATCGATTCGATTGCCGGCGAAGCCGCGCTTGCCGCCGAACGGCTGCATCCGGAGTGGCTGCGCGAGCGATTCAGCGCTCCCATCAGCTGGACTCCGGAAATGACCGACGAACATCGCATGCGCGCTGCCGAAGCGCCGTACATTCCCGCCTCGGTGCTGATGCCGATCATCCTGCGCGACAGCGGCCCGACGCTGCTTCTGACCCAGCGTACCGCGCACCTGCACGACCATGCCGGCCAAGTCAGCCTGCCGGGCGGGCGCGTCGAGACCAGCGATACATCGCCCATCGACACTGCCTTGCGCGAAACCGAGGAAGAGGTTGGCCTGCATCGGCGCCATGTCGAGGTGGTCGGCACCTTGCCTGATTATCTGACCGGGACAGGCTACCGCGTTACGCCGGTGGTGTCGCTGGTGCAGCCGCCATTCGACCTGCGCGCCGATCCCTTCGAGGTCGCGGAAATCTTTGAAGTGCCGATGAGCTTTCTGATGGACGGCAGGAACCACGAACTCCGCAGCGTGGAATCGCCGACTGGTCGTCGCAGTTTTTACACGATGCCGTACGACCGCTTTTTCATTTGGGGCGCGACCGCCGCCATGCTGCGCAATCTCTACCATTTTCTGCGCGCTTAAGTTTGATAAAGATCGCACGCTGCGTTATCGTATCGGCTTAACAAGATCCCCGAGAAAGCTGCCTGATGACTTTTTTTGCCATCCTTCTTGTCCTGCTGATTGAGCAAGTCCAGCCGCTGCGCGCCGATAACCCGGTGCACGCCGCCTTGCGCACACTGGCCGGCCGCATGGAAGCGCGTTTCAATGCCGGTCTTGAACAGCATGGCAGAGTGGCATGGATCGTTACCATGGCTATCGTGATGGTGCCGACAGCCATCGTCTACTGGATATGCGCTCACCTTGGCTTTCTGGCGGTATTCATCTGGACGACGCTGATCGCTTATCTCACCCTCGGCTTTCGCCATTACAGCCACTACTTCAGTTCGATCCAGATTGCGCTCAGCTCGGGCGACGAGGAAAGCGCGCGCAGCCTGCTGGCGGAATGGACTGGCGAAGATACTTCGACACTGGACAGCAGCGAACTGTCGCGGATTGCCGTGGAAACGGCGCTGGTGACCTCGCACCGCAATGTCTTCGGCGTATTTTTCTGGCTGCTGCTGCCGGTTGGTCCGGCATTTGCGGTGATGTACCGGGTCGCGGAATACCTGGCGCGCGCCTGGAACGATCCCGAGCACCTGAAAAACGAAGCGTTCGGCCGCTTCGCCAAGCGCGCCTTTTACTGGATCGACTGGATTCCGGCACGCCTGACGGCGATTGCCTTTGCCGTGGTCGGTAATTTTGAGGATGCCATTTATGCCTGGCGAAATTTTGCTCACCGCTGGCCTGATGAAGCTGTGGGCGTGATTCTCTCGGCTGGTGGCGGCGCGCTGGGCGTGCGGCTGGGCACGCCAGTCGTCGCGGCGGCCAACATCTTGCCAGCCGATGCCTCGATGGTGGATTCCGCCAGCGTTGAAACGGAGGGGCCCCCGGGCGATGCGCCGCAGCCGCGCACGCTGCAAAGCGCAGTGGGCCTGGTGTGGCGCGCGCTGTTACTGTGGATGCTGATGCTGCTGCTGGTTTCGATTGCGCTGTGGGTCGGCTGAGTATTTGTCTGTATGAGAGCATCTGTTCCATCGATTATTTCATATTGTGGTAAGTCATGTCATTGAGCGCAAGCCTGCGGTATAATCTTCAGCTGCGCAGGATTGGCATCGGAGGGTGACTCAGGCCGCTCGATAGGTGAAGCCAGTCCCTATCTGAATCCGTTAACAGAAGAGTCGCCCGCATGGCCGACAATGCCAAGAAACACAAAGAAGCAAACGAGTTTATTATCCAGGGCGTGACCAGCAACGGCAGAACTTTTCGCCCGAGCGACTGGGCCGAGCGCCTGTGTGGCGTGCTTTCCTGCTTTGGCGGAGAAGGCTTGCGCGCACAGGATGCGCACTTGCGCTATTCGCCTTACGTCCGGCCGACCCTTCTGGAAGGGATCAAGTCCGTCGTGGTCAGCGAAGAGCTGCGCCGCATCGAACCCATGGCTTATCATTTCGTGCTGAATTTCGCCAAGGATAACGACTTGCGCATCGTCGATGCCTGCGTCCTGCCGGATCCTGGATCGCCTAGCTGAACTCCTCTCCATCGCTGACTGGGTCTGAGTTGCCACACACTGTGGTATCTCTGGCCGCTCTTGCTTTCTCAAAAGCGCCAAATCGGTTACGCTAGCGCAACAACTGCGAGGGGTGTCCTGCCTTTTGCGTTCCTATCATAGTTGCAGCTGGATACTTGAGCCCATGGCCATTGCCGAGCCAGCCCATGCCGAACGGCGGTTTGCTTCCATTCCTTGCGCGGCCCTGCTAGCGTTGGCTGCAGGACTGGCTGCTGTTGCATTCCTGTTCATTACCGTGCGTGACCTGGAGCAGAAGGCACAAGCCACGGATTTCAGGCAGCAAGCAAACGTGCGCGCCATGCGCCTGGAGCAGGGCATTGGTGAAGCGGTCAATTCGCTCATCGTCCTCAACCAGCTGTTCGTAACCAATGAGACGGTCAGCCGCGAACAGTTCCGGGTCTTCACCGAGCCTCTGGTTCGCCGGCATCCTTATATCCAGGCCTTTAATTTCCACCGCATTCTTTCTGCAGGCGAGCGTGCCGCCTATGAGGCTGAGATGCGTCAGCGGTTTCCGGCATTTGCCGTGATCGAACTGGCAGCAGGCAGGCCTGTCCGGGCGCGCCAGAAAGAGCGCTATATCGTTGTCCATTATCTGGAACCGATGCAAGGCAATGAGGCGGCGCTGGGCCTGGATGTCAGCGGGAGTGCAAACCTCCAGCGCATCATGCAGCAATCGGCGGAAACTGGCCGTCCTGTCGCCTCGGCGCTGTTCCAGCTGGCGCAGGGCAACGAGGATGCCCGGCACGGTTTTGAAGTGGTCATGCCGGTGTATCGCAAGGGCATGGCATTGAACAGCGTTCAGGCGCGGCGCGCCGCCTGGATTGGCGATACGGCAGTGATATTCAGCGCCAGAAAACTGATCGAAAAGACATTCGCCAGCGACGGTCTGCTGAAGGAAGGCAGTCCGGATGTCAGCGTGTATGCGGCTTCAGCCCCCGATGAGGCGCAACTGGTTTTCCGCAAGGGAGGGGCACCCGCTGCACAGCAGGCAAGTGGCTGGCTGACTTCCGCGCGCATTGAGCCGTTCACGCACAGTTTCATGGTCGCCGGCAAACCCTGGCATATCGTCGTGTCGCCGTCGATTCAGCCTCCGGCTGTTGGGCAGTATGGCTCCATCTACGTGCTGATCGGCGGCATCCTCTTCAGCCTCCTGGGAGCGGCCTATATTCACTCCCTGGCGACGCGCGAACAGCGGGTGCGTCGCCTGGTCGATGAGCGTACCCGCGAAGCTCACCTCGCCAACCAGATGCTGCGCGAGGATATCGCCGCCCGCGAGCGCCTGGAAAAGGATCTGGAGCTGCGCAACCGCGCCATCGAAGCCAGTCCGAACGCCGTCATCATCACCAGCGCCAAGCCGCCCAATTATCCGATCGAGTATGTCAATCCGGCCTTTCTGCGCATGACCGGCTATGACGAGAAAGAGATCCTCGGAAAAAGCATGCGGCTGCTGATGGGGACCGACAGCAGGCAGCCCGGCATCGCCGAATTCAAGTCGGCCACTATCGAGCAGCGGCCGGGCCATGCCGTGATACGCAGCTATCGCAAGGATGGCACGATGTTCTGGAACGATTTGTATACTTCACCGGTGCGCGACGCCAGTGGCAAGGTGACGCACTTCGTCGCTGCCCAGTATGACATCACGGAGATGAAGCGCTACGAAGCCGAACTGGAGAAGCGCGCCAACCAGGATACCGTGACCGGACTGGCCAACCGCAACCTGCTGCGCGACCGCCTGACGCAGGCGCTGGCTTTCGCTGCCCGCTACATGCACCAGGTCTGGGTGGTGCATCTGGACCTGGACCGCTTCAAGTTCATCAATGACACGCTGGGACTGTCGGCCGGTGACGAACTGCTCAGGCAGGTGGCCGCGCGCCTGGAAGGCTGCACCCGTGATACCGACACGGTGGCGCGCCTGGCAGCGGACGAGTTCGTGCTCGTGCTGCCCGAGCGGAGCAATGAAAGCACCGCGATCCACAGCATGCAGCGCATCATGGAAGCCGTGGCCAAGCCTTACATTATCGAGGGCCATGAATTTTTCATGACCACGAGCGCCGGCATGGCGGTGTATCCGAGCGACGGCGAGGATGCCGAAACGCTGATGAAGCATGCCGACATCGCCATGTACCGTGCCAAGGAAACCGGCCGCAATAATTACCAGTTTTATACGCCGGCCATGAACGAGCGCACGCTTGAGCGCCTGCGCCTGGAGGGGGACTTGCGGCTGGCGCTGGAACACCGGCAGTTCGAGCTGCATTACCAGCCGCAGGTCGACCTGCATACGGGAAGAGTTCACGGCATGGAAGCACTGGTGCGCTGGCAGCATCCGACCTACGGCATGGTGGCGCCGGGACGCTTCATCGGGCTGGCGGAGGAGACTGGCCTGATCGTGCCGCTCGGCGCCTGGGTGATGCGCACGGCTTGCATGCAGGCCAAGGCCTGGCAGGATGCCGGCCATGGCGAACTCCGGGTGGCGGTGAACCTGTCGGCGCGCCAGTTTGGTCAGAAAGATCTGGTCAGTTCGATTGAAGCCATTTTGGGCGACTCCGGACTGGCGCCGCGATGCCTCGAAATCGAACTCACGGAAAGCATGATCATGACGGATGTCGAGCATGCGATCGGGGTCTTGCGAGACCTTGCAAAATTAGGCGTGCAGATTTCGGTGGATGACTTTGGCACTGGCTACTCCAGCCTTTCTTATCTGAAGCGGCTGCCGATCGACGTGCTGAAAATCGACCAGTCCTTCGTGCGCGATATCAGCATCGACCCGGATGATGCGGCAATCGTCGCCACCATCATTTCACTGGCTCACAGCCTGCGCCTGCAAGTGATTGCCGAAGGCGTGGAGACCGCCGGGCAGCTCGAATTCCTGCGCAGCCACGGTTGCGATGCGATGCAGGGGTATTACTTCAGCAAGCCGGTGCCGGCGGCGCAGTTTGGGGAGTTGCTGAGAGAAGGGAAGAGGCTGCCGGCTGCAGCATAAGTGTGATCGGCCTGATTGACTCAGTAGTCAATTGATTTTTTCGGCATGACGCAATATGCCAGGCAAAAAGGCGGTTAGCGACACCTCGCATTCCAGCATGAACACCTCGGCAGACGCTGACTGAAGGCCCGCTTTACCACCATGACTTCACTTCCCCATGCGGGATGCTGTGACAGCGCTCACACGAAAAGTAGGTAAGAAACGCAACGCGATCATGGCAAACGCCGCAGTATTGCCCCTGGAAGATCTTGTTCATGCTGATCGGATTGGCACCGGCTTTGGGCTCGAAGATTTTATTGTGGCAGTTCGAACAGTCCAGCCACTGGGTATGCGAGTTATGCGGGAATTTCACGTAAGGCATTTCCTTGGTGTTTTTCAGGATGATATCCAGATCGAGCACCTGCATCGGCTTCGAATTGGACAAGTCGGCGCGCGGCGTAATCGTGCCGCTGCGGATGGCTTTCATCCAATCGATATTGCCTTTTTTATCAAGCGGGAAACCTGTCAATGCCTCGTCGGCTTTTTGCAGTCTCCGGTAATCGGGATTGGCAGGATCGTAAAATTTGTTTTGCTCGAGTCGTTCTTCCGCCGAACGACCGGCAAATGGCGCCCCTTGCTGGGCGTTGGCCGAAAATGAAAAAACCGCAATCAGCACGGCGCATTGAAGCAGGCGAAGCATGTTCGTGACTTTCGAGGAAAATACCGGTGCTGAAATGATAGGCGTGAATGCGGGGATTAAGCCAGAATCCAGAATAAGTTTTTGTGCAGGCGGGAGGATCTGAAGAATTGCTAAAAGAAGTAAGCGTGGGATGCCGGTAGCATGCCATCAGCATCGCGGCAGTAATGCATTCCTGATACTTTCAGAGACGCCTTTGGTAGGATGCGCCGGGTATACCTTGGGCAGTGTTATATAGAACCGCTAATCTGTGGAATTACACCGCCAATCCAGTTCTAGTGGAAAAAACACCAAATCAGCTAGAAAAATTCCCCAAGTTAGTCTAGATTTCCAATAAGAAATAACATGGCCTGTAAATGAAGTGGTTTCTAGGCCTTACAGACTTTAATTATTAAAAAGTAACGCTTCTATCTTCCGAAAGAAAATTCATGAAACAGCCAAGCATCCGGTTACATGAAAAAGCCAGAGTAATGCGCGGATTTACCTTGATTGAGTTAATGGTCACTGTGGCGATCGTTGTAGTTCTGGCATCGATTGCAGTGCCTAGTTATACGGCGTATATCGTGCGTAGTAATCGAGCTGTTGCGCATTCCGAGATGATGGATATCGCTAATCGCCAGCAGCAGTACCTGCTGGCTAATCGTACGTACGCCGATCAGTCGCAACTTAATTACAGCTTGCCGAGCAAGCTCGTTGGCAAGTACACCGTGACGATCGCACCGGGAGCTGCGACGATACCGCCGTCGCCACCATCGTTCCTGATCACCTTTACTCCGGTTTCCGGCAGTACGCAAGCAAGGGATGGCGCGCTCACACTGAATCAGGATGGCGTTAAACAAGGGACCTGGTAATCATGCGCAAATCTGCCACTCTTCCAATTCAGCGCGGCACTTCGATGATCGAGGTGCTCGTCACCATCGTCATCCTGGCTTTTGGATTACTGGGGTTGGTGGGGCTGCAAACACGGCTGCAGGTCTCCGAAATGGAAGCCTACCAGCGCACGCAAGCTTTGATTCTGCTGGAAGATATGGCTAACCGTATTGCCAGCAATCGGACGGCAGCCGCCAGTTATGTGACCGCGTCACCGCTCGGCACAGGCATGGCCTGCCCTGCTACAGTGGCAACAACTGCGGACCGTGATCTTGGTGAGTGGTGCAATGGCTTACAGGGTGCAGGCGAGACGAAAACGAGCGCGCCCACCACCCGCGTTGGCGCCTTTGTCGGTGGGCGTGGCTGCGTACAGAGTTTGGGCAGCGGTGAATATATGGTCACAGTCGCCTGGCAGGGCCTGACCCCGATGTCGGCACCCCCGGCCAGCGTTTCTTGCGGAGTAAACAGCTATAACGGCGGGACCGGGTCGCCGTGTACCGGCGATCTCTGCCGCCGCGTTCTGACCACGGTCGTGCGAATTGCGACACTTACTTGATCCATTATGAACTCCAAACCACAATCAGGTCGTTGCCGCAGTTCTGTACGGGAGCCGCAATCCGGCATTTCCCTGGTCGAGCTGATGATTTCGATTGCCATTGGGCTGATCATCATGCTGGCGTTGATTACCGTGTACGTCAACATCACCCGCTCAAACGCGGAAATGGCCAAGACAAACAGCCAGATCGAAAATGGGCGTTTTGCCATGCAGGTATTGCATGAAGATCTCGTTCACGCCGGTTTCTGGGGAGGGCATGTCCCGCAGTTCGATGATCTGAGCGCATATTCCATTACCCCGATGCTGACTTCGACGCCTGGCGGCAGCTTGCCGACTGCCGCGCCTGATCCCTGCTTGGATTTTGCTGACTGGAATACCGAACATAAAGGAAACTTAATCGGGATTGCGGTCCAGGCCTATGATGATGTGCCCGCCACAGTCAAATGCGCGGCTCTGCTGACCAATCACCAAGTCAATACCGATGTGCTGGTGGTGCGGCATGCCGCAGGTTGCGAAGCAACTGCAACTGGCATCGATGATTGCAGGGCAGAGGCAGGAAAACTCTACTTCCAGCCGGCATTTTGCGAAGCGGATCTTTCCGGATCCTATGCGCAGTCGGGCACAACGACGTCTATCACTCTCGCGGCAACAGCTTCAGCGATTGATGGTTTCTACAACAATATGGTTGTTCGTATCGTCAGCGGCCCTGGCGCGACCCAGTACGGCAGGGTGATCAGCTATGTCGGTGCTACCAAGGTAGCTACGATTGATGGCACCTGGCCGACAGCCCCGACAGGCGATTCCAAATACGTGTTCGGCCTGGGATACATCCTGGATACTGCAGGCCATAACTTCACCAAGCGAAACTGCACCTCGCTGGCAGGGAAGTACAAGTTTATTTCCAATATTTATTACGTACGCAATTTTGCAAATACCGCAGGCGATGGCATTCCAACGCTGGTGCGCTCGCAATTGGACCTCGATCCATCCTCAGGCGTAATTAAACAGTTAGCCCCGGTTCCGCTGATCGAGGGTATAGAAGGATTCAAGGTTGAACTTGGCGTTGATAATATCAGCGACAGTTGGATTAATATTATTACTGGTAATCAAGTTAATCCCGCCACAGGTGCAGATATAGCAGGGACTGCAAATCCGCTCAATCGATATACAGCCAAGATCAAATGGGCAAATGACGAAAATCTTGTATCGCCAACCAATCGCGGGGACGGGATGCCGGATGGTGCATTTGTCCGATGCACGACTGCTGCGCCATGCACTGAAGCGCAGCTGACAAATACAGTGGCAGTCAAGCTCTACCTGCTGGCGCGTGCAAGGGAAACTTCCCCTGGATATATGGAAGATAAAACTTACTATCTTGATTCTGCGCGCACGACTGCGTTTAATCCTTGTGTTGATGCAAGCGGCACAGCACTGACCGGAAGCGCTCTGGTCAATTGCCAGCAATTCAAGCGCCAGGTATTTTCCACCACCGTCCGCCTGAACAATATCTCCGGCAGAAGGGAAACGCCATGAGGCTATTTTCATCGCTCGGCAAGCAGCGTGGCGCTACTCTCGTCATGGGCTTGATCATGCTGACCGTCATTACACTGATGGTCCTAACCGCTTTTACGATGAGTAGCACCAATCTTAAAGCTGTAGGTAACATGCAATTTCGCAATGACGCTATCGCAGCCGGAAATAAGGCCCTTGAGCAGGTGGTATCGTCAGCCTTTACCACCACAACCACGGAGCAGGAAATCAACGTTGATCTCAATAATGATGGCACCACCGACTACATTGTTAAGGTCAGTCCGCCGGCCTGCGTTCGTGCTTCGGTTGGCGGAGCTCCGGTGAAAAGCAGCATCACGCTGCCGAACATGTCAACTACCGGTTTCTGGAACACCGTTTGGGATATTAAAGCCACTGTCACCGATCCGGTCAGCAGCGCGTCAGTGCAAGTGCACACCGCGGTGCGGCAATTGCGCACCGATACACAAAAAGCGACAGAGTGCCCTTGAGCACCTGACAGCGGGAGAATCGCATGAAAAACCATTTCCTTAAAAATCTGCTTGCCGTTGTCTTGCTCGTGTTTCACATCGCTGCGTTCGCGGACGACACTGACTTATTCGTTGGCGTGCCGGCAAGGCAGACTGATTTACCCAACGTGCTGTTCATTCTCGATAACACAGCTAACTGGAATAATGCCTTTACCAATGAGATTGCGGCATTACGCCAGGTGATTGATGCCTTGCCGGTGAATGCCGATGGCAGCGCAAAATTTCGGGTGGGGTTCATGTTGTTTACCGAATCCGGTGGTGGCAATAGCGGCAACGACGGCGGCTATGTGCGGGTTGCGGTCCGTGATCTGACTACGGCCAACAAGGCGCTCTACGCGGCATTCCTGAATAACCTGGACAAGCTTAACGATAAGTCGAATGGCGGCAAGCTCGGCAATACAATGACGGATGCCTACCGCTATTTCGCCGGACTGGAGCCTTTTTCGGGGAATAACAAGGTCAAGACCGATTACAACGGCAATACGACTGGCACAGCAGCTGATCGGGCCATTTATGCGCTTCCGAATCTCTCCCCGAATAAACATGCCCTGGAATCGAAAGGCGGTGCATCGTATAACTCGCCCGTAGTTCCAGGCAGTTGCGCCAAAAATTTCATCATCTATATCAGTAACGGAGCGGCGCAAGACAACAATGCCGATACTGAACTGGCCAAGACCAAACTGGCCGAGGCAGGCGGCGATACCGCTGACATTCAGATTTCACCCGCCGGGTCGCAAACCAACGTGGGTGATGAGTGGGCGCGATATTTGAGATCTTCCAGCCTGAGAGTGAAAACCTTTACGCTGGATGTGGATAAAGTCACCTCCGGCCAAGGTCCGGGATGGAGCGCCCTGTTGCTGAGCATGGCGACAGTCAGCAATGGGCAATATTACGATGTCAGCTCAACAGCCAATAGCGGGCAGCAAATTGCGAAAGCACTGACCGATATATTTTCGGAAATTCAGTCAGTTAACAGCGTCTTTGCCGCTGTCAGCTTGCCGGTTAGTGTCAATACCCAGGGAACGTATCGCAACCAGGTGTACATCGGTATGTTCCGGCCGGACGCAACTGCTGTGCCACGCTGGGCAGGCAACATGAAGCAGTATAAGCTGGGATTTATCAACGGTATCCTGAAACTGCAGGATGCCGATAGCGCATCGGCGATCAACAGCGACACAGGCTTTATTACAGAATGTGCCCGCAGCTTCTGGACACCCACTACGGCCGATACCTACTGGTCTTTCAGTCCAAGCGGCGGATGCATTACAAAACCTAATTCCGATTCCTCCAATTATCCGGATGGAAACGTGGTAGACAAGGGAGCCCAGGCACACAGGACGCGTAACATGAGTTCGCGCCCGGTCAAGACTTGTAACCCGCTCTTTGCTTCCTGTACCAGTCTGGTGGATTTCGATAGTTCCCAAGCCACGCAGACACGCCTGGGTGCCGCCACCAGTGCCGAGCGTGATGCACTGGTCAGCTGGGCAAAAGGTTTGAACCCGGACCTGGAGGGCAATACAGCTGCAAATAAATTGGCCGGAACCCCGGTGGCACCTTATCGCGCAACCGATATGCGCCCATCTGTGCATGGCGACGTGGTGCATTCGCGTCCTGTCGCGATCAATTTCGGCACAGAAGCGAATCCCAAGGTGGTAGTGTTTTATGGAGGTAATGACGGGGTGTTCCGGGCAGTCAACGGCAACCGGGACAATATCGGCACTTCCACCGTCAGCAATATCGTTTCGGCTAGCAAAAGCCGGACTTACACGCCGGGCGAGGAACTGTTTGCCTTCATCCCGCCGGAATTCTATTCGCAGATTAAACGCATTCGTGACAATACGCTTGAGCTTTACTACCCTGGTACGCCCGCTGTCAGCAGCGGCCCCAAGCCCTATGCGCTTGATGGCCCTGTATCGGCTTTCAAAGATCCCACACGTGCGTTTATCTATGCCACGATGCGCCGTGGCGGACGGGCACTGTATGCATTTAATGTTAATGTCACTGACCCCGCAGACATCACCCTGAAATGGAAAAAGGGCTGCCCGAATGCGGGTAGCGATACCGATTGTACGACTGGTTTCAGCGAAATTGGCCAGACCTGGTCGTCTCCCAAAGTCCTGTATTCCGCATTCACTGGTTATGGCAGCACCAGGCCATTGCTTCTGATGGGCGGCGGATACGATACATGCGAGGATGCCGATGCCAACACGTGCACGACCACATCGAAAGGCAACAAGGTTTACTTGCTGGATGCCGATACGGGTGCATTGCTGAACACCTTCACCACAGATCGCGGTGTTGTGGCTGATGTCTTTGTCGTACCTGACATTAATGGCACTGCCAAGCATGCATACGTAGTCGACTTGGGCGGAAATGTGTATCGCATCAATATCGGCGCGGCTGATCCGACATCAGGGTGGACGATGACGAAGATTGCTTCTTTAGGCTGCGATACGACGGCGTCTTGCACGTCCAACCGCAAATTCATGTTCGCGCCGGACGTCCTTGAAGACAGCGGAAATTATATTTTGCTGCTGGGCTCTGGCGACCGCGAAAAGCCGCTGAACACTAGCTACTACCCATTGACTGCCACAGTGTCGAATTATTTCTTTCAGTTTGAAGACCGGCCGACCGATGCCAGTTGGCTGACGAATGAGTTGACCAATAATGTGTGCGGAGCTGCAGTCATCTGTAAAAATTCGCTGTATCCGATCACTACCAGCGCTACGCCGACAGTCAGCGATCTGGTGACCAAAAAAGGTTGGTACCTGGGCTTGCGGCCAAGCGAACAGGTAGTGACTTCGGCGATCACCGTGTTCGACACGGTGACGTTCAGCACCCATATACCGGTGTCACCCGCGGCAAACTCTTGCGTATCCACCCTCGGTTCGGCTTCGGTCTATAACATTTCGTATAAAAATGCTAAAGCATCGCGTGGCGACCAGCGCTATGAGGAAGTTTCTGGTGGTGGTTTGCCGCCGTCTCCAGTCGCTGGGAATGTCACACTCGACAATGGCGACACTGTTCCGTTCTGCATCGGCTGCAACCCTGATTCGCCACTGGAAGGCGGCACTCCCACACCGCCTAATCCGCCGGTGACGCCCAAGGCACGCGTTTATTGGTACATTGAGAAATGAAAGAGGCACCGAAAATGTGTTTCTATCGGCGACTTACGGGAAAAGAGTACGGGTTAGTGCTGGCAGCGCGCGGCTTTACTCTGGTCGAGTTGATGTTCACTATCACCATTATGGCGATCCTGCTTGCCGTTGCTGCGCCTTCGCTTATCAATGCCGTTCTCGGGAACCGGCTTAATTCATCCGCAAATAATTTGATCGCCAGTGCCATACTGGCGCGAAGCGAGGCGATCAAACGCAATAAACAGGTAGCAATGTGTGTTTCAAGTAATGGCGCGACTTGTGCGACAGGCGGCTGGGAACAGGGCTGGATCGTGACTTGCAGAACCACTGACCACGTCAATTGTGACCCGACTGGCCCGGATGTGCTGGTGCTGCAGCGCCAAACGGCTGCTACTGGAGGATTAAGAATTGCCGATACCAGCCCGGGCGCCGTAGCCAATATCACTTTCTCGCCGAGCGGGGTTGGTGCTACCGTGGCCTCTTTGAGAGTCTGTCGTGCAACCCCTAGTGCTGGTTCCCAGGAACGGGTGGTGGAGATTAGCGCTACCGGCCGCGCATATGTCAGGAAAACTTCGGACGGAACCTGTCCATGACGATGGCTGTCGGTGGGTTTCCTTGTTCAGGAGAGTCGCTGGCATACTGCCGGGCCAGCCATGAGCGCCGCATCGATTAGATTTTTCCTGTTCTCGCTGTGTTTGCATTTCGTACTACTTTGGGTATTTTTGCAAAAGGGAAGCGCTGAGTACGGTCTGACATCCACCAAGCCAGGGAGCTATCCAGCACCTGTTGTGCTCACAGTTCATGCTGTGCCGGATGAGAACACCCCAGTTTTCAACGCTCATCATCAGGCACCTGCGATAACTGATTCGCCGGCAAAACGCGAAATGCCAACGAAGGCCGACACAGCGCCGCTTCGGCACGAGCCTGATCCAGCAACGACCTCCGATTCAAGGGCTAATGACCACGAATACGCGATAGCCGGCCATCTGACGCGCCTGCCCGCACCGATTACCGATATCGATCTGAACGTGCCCGGAATTAACGACAGTGATGTAACTGGCAAAGTGGAACTGACGGTCCTGATTGATCGCAATGGCAATGTGACCGATGTCATACCCGTAGTCGAGATGGAAAGTGCACGTGTATTTGCAGAGAGGGTCGCGCAGCGTTTTCGCATGGCGCAATTCAAACCCGGTGAAATCGATGGCAAAGCAGTGAATGCGCAGTTGCGGATAACGGTGATGAGCGAAAGTCTCACGGAAAGTGGTGAAACTTCAGAAGCTGTCCGCTGATAAACTCAGCATACCTTGCACACTGGGCCAGACACCATGTTATTCGAGATGTGTTTATAAACAGGTAATGGGCAGTTGAAGTTATGCCTGGTATGGGAAAGTGGAAGGAACTTTGGAAAGAATAAAATCAACAAACTAAATATCAAAGAACGGAAAGCGGCAAATTTCTGTTATTGAAAAAAGTATCTGTGAATCAAAACCTTCTTGCGCTTATCAGCACAGAGGCAATCGGGAGAAGTCGTTGCAAGACAAGCTCTTATAGAACAATCTATGGTTTGATGGTTTTCCAGCGATAGGAGCATGCCATGAATACCAGACAAGAACGCGATACCTTCGGTCCCATTTCCGTTTCCAGCGACAAGCTCTGGGGCGCGCAAACCCAACGTTCACTCGAGCACTTCCACATTTCCACCGAGCGCATGCCGCCGGAGCTGATCTTCGCGCTGGCCGAAGTCAAGCGAGCCTGTGCCGTCACCAATGCTTCCCTGCAAAAGCTGGATCAGGCCAAGGCCGACGCCATCGTTCGTGCCGCCGATGAAGTCATTGCGGGCCAGCATCCGGACGAATTCCCGCTATCGGTCTGGCAGACCGGCTCCGGCACGCAGACCAACATGAATGTCAATGAAGTGCTGGCCAACCGCGCGTCCGAATTGCTTGGCGGTGAGCGCGGCCAGAAGCGGCTGGTGCATCCGAACGATGATGTCAACCTGGGCCAGTCGTCCAACGATATTTTTCCGACTGCCATGCACGTGGCCGCGTCGCTCGCTGTCTCGCGGAACCTGCTGCCGGCAGTGCGCCAACTGCGCGTCTCGCTGGAACAGAAGGCGGCAAGCTTTGCCGGCATCGTCAAGATCGGCCGCACCCACCTGCAGGATGCGACGCCACTGACACTGGAGCAGGAATTTTCCGGCTACGTCGCCCAGCTCGCACATGCCGATACGGCGATCGTTGCGACCTTGCCCTTGCTGCAACAACTGGCCGTGGGCGGAACCGCGGTGGGCACGGGCTTGAATACGCCGGCTGATTTCGGCGACCGCGTGGCCGCTGAACTGTCGGCGCGCCTGCAGCTGTCATTTTCGAGCGCCACCAACAAGTTCGCCGCGCTGGCAGGGCATGAAGCCTTGCTGTTTGCGCATGGCGCCCTGAAAACCCTGGCTGGCACGCTGATGAAAATTGCCAACGATGTGCGCTGGCTGGCATCGGGACCGCGCTCGGGCCTGGGCGAGATTCGCATTCCGGAAAACGAGCCGGGCAGCTCCATCATGCCAGGCAAGGTCAATCCGACGCAGGCGGAGGCGATGACGATGCTGTGCTGCCAGGTATTCGGCAACGATGTCGCGCTCAATATCGGCGGCGCTTCGGGTAACTTCGAACTGAATGTGTTCAAGCCGATGATTGCGCATAATTTCCTGCAGAGCGTGCGCCTGCTGGCCGATGGCATGAAGAGTTTCGACGAGCATTGCGTGCGCGGCATCGAGGCTAACCGGGAACGCATTGCAGAATTGATGGAGCGCTCGCTGATGCTGGTGACAGCGCTGGCGCCGCACATCGGCTACGATCGCGCCGCGCAAATCGCCAAGCAGGCCCATCGCGATGGCACCACGTTGAAAGAGACCGCGCTGGCGCTGGGATTCGTTACAGAAGATGAATTCCAGCGCTGGGTGCGGCCGGAACGCATGACGCGGCCTGATTGAGCATCTTGCACGTGTCGTGAACTGCCTTGGCAACTGTTTCAGCAAGTGACGGAGCTGGTGGTTTTGGCATGCCGTTTCACTATCGCTTTGCTGGAAGGGGCTCGACGCACTGTGCATTGTTATCGCATAGTGCGGTCAAGAACAGGCAAGAACGCCGTCATGGCGGAACCAAGTGCCTGCAGGATAGGTCTGTGTGTGGTTATACTTCCGCACCAGACTGGCAGGCGATTCCATGGCGAAGTACGAAAAACTCATTTTTGTCGATCTTGAAACGACTGGTGCCAACCCGATCGTTGACCGGATCACCGAGATTGGCATTGTCGAAGTGCAGGGAGAGCAGGTGGCGCGCTGGTCCACGCTGGTGAACCCGCAAGTGCCGATTCCGCCGTTCATCCAGAACCTGACCGGCATCACCGACGCCATGGTGGCATCCGCGCCAGTGTTTGAGGATCTCGCCGAAGCATTGCTGGAGCGCTTGCGCGGCGGCTTGTTCATTGCGCATAACGCGCGATTCGACTATGGCTTTCTGCGCAACGCCTTCAAGGCTGCCGGCCTGAGCCTGCGCGCCGACGTGCTGTGTACCGTCAAGCTGTCGCGCAGACTATATCCTGAGGAGCCCAAGCACAACCTCGATGTGCTGATCCAGCGCCACCAGTTGCAGGCCGACGGACGGCACCGCGCGCTGGCCGATGCGGACCTGCTTTGGCAGCTATGGGGCAAGCTCCAGCAGAAGATTGCGCCCGAGACGTTCGGCCAGGCGCTGGCGCATTTGCTGCAGCGGCCGAGCACGCCGAGCCATCTGGATCCGAATGTGCTGGACGATATCCCGGATACGCCGGGAGTCTATCTTTTTTACGGCGAAAACAATGCGCTGCTGTATGTAGGAAAAAGCGTGCATCTGCGCCAGCGCGTGCTCTCGCATTTCAACGGTGACCATCGCCTGTTCCAGGACATGCGCATGTCGCAGCAGATCCATCGGCTGGAATGGCGCGAAACTACCGGCGAGCTCGGCGCATTGCTGCTGGAAGCGCAACTGATCAAGGACCTGCAGCCGATTCATAATCGCGCGCTGCGCCGCCAGCGGGAATTGTGCGCCTGGCAGTTGCGTCCTCTGGCTGACGGCATGTCGCAGCCTGTGCTGGTGAATGCCAGCGAAGTAGATTTTGGCGCGGCCGAAGGGCTGTATGGCTTGTTCAGTTCGCGCAAGAAGGCGGAGACAAGCCTGCGCGAAATCGCCGATACTCATGAACTGTGCCATGCCCTGCTGGGGCTGGAAAAAGCCGCCATCGGCAAGCCGTGTTTCGCCCACCAGCTGCGGCGCTGCCGCGGGGCCTGCTGCGGCAAGGAAGCTGCGGCGCTGTATCAGGCGCGGCTGGAAGCGGCGCTGGCAGGCCTTAAACTATCCACGTGGCCGTATCCGGGCGCCGTGGCGCTGGTGGAGAAGGCGCCCGATGGCACCGAGCAGGCGCATGTGGTGCATAACTGGTGTTATCTCGGCAGCGCCCGTGCGGAAGCTGATGTGTGGTCGCTGCTCGAACAATCGCCGGCACGCCCCGCCTTTGATGTCGATACCTACAAGATCCTCGTGCGTGCCCTCGCGAAGAGGCAAGTCAGGGTACGGCCCTTGCCGCGCCGGCCGGGACAGGTCGCGGCCTGACCGGCAAAGGGCATTGCACCTTGCCGGTTTCCCCCTATAATCGCGAATAATACGAAGGGGACCTATGCTGATCAATTGCGCGGCCTACAAGCAGGGCCGGAAACTGGCCGATATCCCGGTAGAGAATATCAGCGACTATCTCGCTCGGGGGGACAGCTTTGTCTGGGTGGCGCTGAAGGATCCCGAACCGGCGGAACTGGACGCGGTGCAGCATGAGTTCGGCTTGCACGAGCTGGCTGTCGAGGATGCCCTGCATGGCCATCAAAGCCCGAAGATCGAGGAGTATGGCGATTCCCTGTTCGTCGTGGTCAAGACGGTCGACATGGTGGATGGAGAACTCCAGGTCGGCGAGGTCGATATCTTCGTCGGCAAGAATTATGTCCTATCCGTGCGCAGCCGAAGCCAGCAGAGTTTTCTCGGCGTGCGTGCGCGCAGCGAGCGTGAGCCGCAACTGCTCAAGCATGGCCCTTCATACGTTGTCTATGCATTGATGGACGCGGTGGTCGATCGCTATTTCCCGATCGTCGAGGCGCTGGAAGAAGAGCTGGAGAACATCGAGATCAGTATGTTCGAGCGCGTAGCCGAGCGCTCCAACATCAAGCGCCTGTACCAGCTCAAGCGCAAGGTGATGGTCCTGAAGCACTTGGTGTCGCCGCTGATGGAATCATCGGGCAAGCTGTTCGGCGGGCGGGTTCCAGCCCTGGTCGCCAATTCGCAGAATTACTTCCGCGACGTCTACGATCATCTCTATCGCATCAACAGTTCGATCGACGCCATCCGCGATACCATCAATACTGCCATCCAGGTCAACCTGTCGATGGTGGCGATCGACGAGAGCGAGGTCAACAAGCGCCTTGCGGCATGGGCCGCCATCTTCGCGGTGGCCACGGCGTTCGCCGGCATCTGGGGCATGAACTTCAAGTGGATGCCTGAACTGAACTGGAAATACGGCTATCCGGTGGCGCTGGGATTGATGTCATCCGTGTGCGGTTACCTGTATTACCGCTTCCGCAAGGCAGGCTGGCTGTAGGCATGGACACCCGAGTCGCGGTGCATGACGGCTTTGAAGCCTTGCCGGCGTCCTACCGGAAGCTGTTTCTGGAGGCTGCGGCCAGGGAAGGATTTTTTTTCAGCTTGCCCTGGTTGACGCAGCTTTCCAGCACGTCTCTTGAGGGGGCGCGCCTGCGCATCTATGGCGTCGAGTCGTCGCCGGCCGGCGGCCATGGCGTCGCGCGCCTCGTCCTGCCGCTGGTGAATCAACGCGCTTCGTCCGGGATTGCCGCCATGCGCGAGCTTGCTGCCTGCGCCAATTTTTATTCGTCGCTGTTCGGTCCGGCCATCGCAGCTGGTCTGGATGATGAAGCCGTGCAGCGAGACATGGTCTTGCTGGCGCGGGCGATTGCCAGCGAAGCGCCTGCATGGCACACGGTGCGCCTGCACCCCATGGCCATCGATGCGCCGGTTTTCGCACTGTGCGCCGCAGCTTTCCGCCAGGTCGGCATGGCGGTGCAGCCATTTTTTTGCTTCGGTAACTGGTATTTGCAAGTCAACGGGCGCAGCTATCAGGAATACGCCCAAAGCCTGCCGTCCCGCCTCAGAAATACGCTGGCGCGCAAGACTCGTCAGCTGGACGCATCGCACAAGGCACGCTTTGTGATCATCACCGATGAACAGGATGTCGCAGAGGGCATCGATGCGTTCGAACGCGTCTACCGTTCCAGCTGGAAGCCGTCTGAAGCGCATCCGGCATTCATCCCGGGGCTGATCCGCATGGCCGCGCAGCAGGGCTGGCTGCGCCTGGGCGTGGCGTATGTTGACGGCGAGCCTGCAGCGGCCCAGTTGTGGCTCGTCAGCCACGGCGTCGCATCGATCTACAAGCTGGCCTATGACCAGCGTTATGCCGCGCTGTCAATCGGCTCCATCCTGACGGCGCGGATGATGGAGCATGCCATCGATGTGGACCGGGTCAGAGAGGTCGATTACCTGACGGGCGACGACGATTACAAGCGCGACTGGATGTCGCATCGCCGCGAGCGCTGGGGTATGGTGGCATTCAACCTGCGTACCGTGCGCGGCATGCTGGCGGCAGCGCGGCATATCGGCGGACACGCGCTGAAAGATTTGTGGTGTCGGCGACGCTGCACTACCCAAACAGAAAAATAGTCCTGCATCTTCGCGCTCTTTCCGTATCCTGCACAATTATTTCTGCAGGGAAAATATCCCCTTGGACCGCTTTTCAAATTATTTCTTGAATGAACATTTGGTTATAGGAAAGCAAAGAAAAATAGTGTAATCTCGCTAACTTGTGTTGCATTTATGAAAACAAACGGGTCAGCAATTATGCCAATGTTCATAGCCAAGCCACATTTCTTCTCTTTTAGTGCAATCACGGTTGCCGTTGCGATACTGGCCGGATGCGGCCAAGGAAGTGCAGAAAAGCTCATCGCGGAAGCAAGAAAATATGAGCAAAAGGGTGAGCACAAGGCGGCAGTCATCCAGCTGAAAAACGCGCTGCAAAAAAATCCCGATGACCGCGATGCGCGCTACCTGCTCGGCACCATTTATCTTCGCACCGGAGATGGTCCTTCGGCAGAAAAGGAAATCCGTAAGGCGGTAAGCCTTGGCATGGATGCCGGCAAGGCTTTGCCCGATATCGGCAAGGCTTTGCTGTTGCAGGGACAATTCCAGAAAGTCCTGGACGAGACGCAGGACGCGGATATCCGGAACAATGCCGGACTGGCCAGCCTGCGCGGCAATGCTTACCTGGCACTGGGCAAGGGCGAGCAGGCGCGCGAGTCGCTGGAACTGGCCCTGAAAGCCAGCCCGGATTATGCGCAAGCGCTGATCGGCCTGGCGCGCCTGGCGCTCTCCAGGAAGGATATCGAGACGGCGAACCGGCTGATCGAGCAAGCCACCGTCAAAAATCCCGGTGATGTCGAAGCCTGGCTGTTCAAGGGAGACCTGGAGCGCGTGCAAAATCACGCCGATGCCGCGCTGGCTGCATATGATCACGCACTGAAGATCAATCCGGATAATGTCACGGCGCTGCTGGCCAGGGCTTATGTGGAAATCGGTGGCGGCAAGCTCAAGGAAGCGCAGGCCGATATCGACAGCGCCAAAAAGATCAGCCCCAACGGCCTGCTGGTTTTCTATACGCAGGGTCTGCTGGACTTCACTCAGAAAAAGCATGCGGCCGCGCTGGAGTCGCTCCAGCAAGTCCTGCGCGCCGCGCCCGAGCATATGCCCAGCGTGCTGCTGGCCGGCGCAGTGCAACTGGCGCTAGGCTCCAACGAGCAGGCTGAGCAGCACCTGAAGAAGTACCTGGAACAGAATCCGAATACTACATACGCCCGCAAGCTGCTGGCTTCCGCGCTGCTGAAAGGCGGGCAGGCACAAAAGGCGATCGATGCCCTGGCACCGGCCCTGAAGGATGAAGTGAAGGATTCGCAGCTGCTGATGCTGGCCGGTGAAGCACATATGCAGGCCAAGAATTTCAGCAAGGCCACCGAATACTTTGAAAAGGCCAATGCGCTGGCGCCGAATTCGTCGCAGGTATTGACGGCCCTGGCCATGAGCAAGCTGGGGCTGGGCGATAACGAGCGCGCCATCCCCGAGCTGGAAAAGGCCGTCAGCCTGGATACGAAATCGGCGCAACCGGGCATTTTGCTGGTGATGACGCATATGCGCCAGAAAGAGTATGACAAGGCGCTGACGGCGGCCCTGAAACTCGAAAAGGAACAGCCGGACAATCCCATCGTGTACAACCTGAAGGGCGGCGTTTACCTCGGGCGCAAGGAGCCGGCCAATGCCCGCGCCAGCTTTGAAAAGGCACTGGCGCTGCAACCGACCTATTTTGCAGCTGCACAGAACCTGGCGCAGATGGATTTGCAAAACAAGCAGCCGGAAGCGGCGCGCAATCGTTATCAGGCCTTGCTGGAGAAGGATAAAAAGAACCCGCAAGCCATGCTGGCGCTGGCTGGCCTGGCGCTCCAGCAGAACAACAATGAAGAAGCGAAAACCTGGCTGGAGCGCGCATCCAGCGAGAATCCGGACGATGCGCAAGCGGCCGGTCTGCTGGTCGCGCACTATCTGCGCACGGGCGACAAGCAAAAGGCGCTCGCGCTGGCAGCCAAGCTGCAAAGCACGCATCCGGACAATCCGCGCTTTCTGAGCATCCTGGCCGAGAGCCGGCTGGCCGCAGGCGAACAACGCGCTGCGCTGGACAGTTACGAGAAGCTGGCAGTATTGCAGCCGGAATCGCCGCAAGTCCAGTACCGCATCGCCAGCATCCACCTGGCCTTGAAGGATGAGGTTGCCGCCTCGTCTGCGCTGAAGAAGGCGTTGCAGCTCGATCCATCCTTCCTGCAGGCGCAGCTTGGCCAGGCCGGAATCGCAGTGAAAAACGGCCGCTTCGACGATGCCCTGCTGGTCGCGCGCCAGATGCAGAAGCAGCACGCCAGGGCGGCAGCCGGGCATGTGCTGGAAGGCGATATCCTGATGTCGCAAAAGAAGCCGGCGCAGGCAATCACCGCGTATGAGCGCGGCGCCGCGCTCGAACCCGGCGGCCTGCTCCTCGTGAAGCTGCACAGCGCGCTGGCGCAGGCTGGCAGGCAGGCGGATGCCGATGCGCGTGTTCTGCGCTGGCTGAAGGATAATCCAGCCGATACGCGCGTGCGCATGTACCTGGCGAATCACCAGCTGCTATCCCGCCAGACCAAGCCAGCCATCGAGCAATTGCAGGCGGTAGTGAAAATGGAGCCGCAGAATGCCCTGGCGCTGAACAATCTCGCCTGGGCGCTGAGCGAGGAAAAGGATGCGCGCGCCATGCAATATGCCGAGCAAGCCTATAAGCTTGCGCCGCAAAATCCTGCTGTGCTGGATACGCTCGGATGGCTATTGGTGCAGCAGGGCGATGCAGCGCGCGGCGTCGGCCTCCTGCAAAAGGCGCTCGGCCTGGCGGCGGATTCCGCCGATATCCGCTATCACTATGCGCAGGCGCTGATGAAAACAGGAGACAAGGTCAAGGCGCGCAAGGAAATCGAGCAATTGCTGGCAAATGCCAAAGACTTCAAGAAAGCCGACGAAGCCAGGGCATTGCTGAAGCAACTGTAACCACGGAGGACGGGAAGGGCGCCGCTAGACGGTGTCCGCGGCCTTCAATGAATTTCGCCCAGCAGGCGATGCGCCAGCGCCTTCGCCTCTTCCAGAGCTTCCTGCGCCGTATCCGACATGACGTCGACCGTGCGCGGGTCGGCATCGCTGTCAGCATCCCCCATCGGCTTGAGTAAAACGACACCCTGATATTTACCATTCGGTAAACGCTGGATATCCGCTTCGGCTTTCCACGCTGCTTTGGTATATGTGATGGCCGCCATGATTCATCTTCCACTAAAACGAGCCAATGGATTGCGAAGCTAAATACTTCGCTTCTGCCTGGCTCTGCTGCTTAGAGCCGCAAACAGTCAGGGGGTTTCAACTTTGATTTTAATCAAACTTACCCACAGGAACTGTTGTCAACTATGTGGATAAGTATGTGGATGGATATGTAAGTCATTGAAAATACTAAGGATTCTAGGGGTGTTCCGGAAACGGGCAAACCGCCTGATTGGAAGTGGCTCGGACAGTGGCTTCCAGGGCGGGGTTGTGTTCAGCCAAACTTGAATGCTTCTCCCGCATGCATCTCGACTCGGTTTTTGCCGCTATTTTTTGCCTGGTAAAGGGCCTCGTCCGCATGCCGGACAAATGCATTCAGGTCGAAGTGTTCATGCCGATGCATGGTTGCAGTGCCGATGCTGACGGTGTAGCGCGGCAGGCCCGGCTCGCTTGCTTCGTCCAGGAGGCGGCATATTCTGGCGGCGACGCGGTATGCATCGCTCTGGGGGGTATTCGGCAACAGTATGGAAAACTCTTCTCCGCCATAGCGGCCGAAAATGTCCTGCGTGCGCAGTATGCGATTGACTCTTTGCGCGAAATCCACCAGCACCCGGTCGCCTGTCATGTGGCCATGCTGATCATTGATGTGCTTGAAATTATCCAGGTCCAACATCAACAGCGATAAAGGCTCTCCCGAACGCCGTGCGCGTGCGATTTCCTTGCTGGCCAAATCGAAATAGGCAGTCCGGGTGTAGGTGCCGGTCAACCCGTCGCGGGATGCGATGCGTTTCAGGTGTTGCTGGAATCGCCGGCTTGCCATCAGCATGAAGCCGATGTTCA
>Ga0366780_1013_pt1 | contig 29026 bp, 26 predicted proteins | sample BONcelN113001E11_FD_207073 | JGI IMG/M metagenome (GOLD analysis project Ga0366780, IMG submission 207073) | Enriched cells from coal bed in the Powder River Basin, Montana, United States - BONCAT cells N11 rep2 HSBNCT.N11.300.1.E11 ...
GGCGTTGCTCGTAATCCCTCACCAGACGCCGGTAAGGCATCATCCAGCCAAAGGTGCGTTCCACCACCCATTGCCTTTGCAGAGCGACAAAGCCATGCTGATCACCCATCTTGCGCACGACTTCCACAATAAATCCAGCATTGTCGCCTTGTCGAGCAGGGCCGTGCGGTCGTAAGCACCGTCGGCAAACAGATGCTTGATCCACGGCCAGCGTACTCGCAACGCCTCTAAGCAGGTCCGCAAAAGTTTTTTGACATAGGCTGTGCTCATGGACTTCAGCGGAATGCGAGGAAGAGGCCATGAGCGAAACGAGGCTGAGGGCAAGGAAGCGACGGCAGCTTCAAGAAACGCTTCAGTAAACACATGACGCGCGCCTTTGCCGGCGTCTGATTGCAATGCTGGAATACGACCGCGGCGAGTCAGCGAGCACGGTTGCCGAATTGCTTGGTGTAAGCCGCCAGAGCGTCTACAATTGGATTGGGCGCGTTCACGCAGGAGATGATGCTGCCGCCGGAACGGTTTGGTTACCATGCGACGCACTGGGCCTTACCACTGCTGCAAGACCAACTTCGGCAGAATACGGGGCAAGCGTATTCCCCCGATACAGTACGGCGTGGCTTGCATCGGTTAGGCTATGCATGGAAACGACCGCGCTACGTCCTGGTGCCCGACCCGTAGCGAGAGAAAAAAACGCCAAATTCTCCGCCTACTGTGCTGGACTAAGCAGCGGAAAAAGCTGGCGTAATCCGGAAGCAGTCATCTCAATTGCCATCGCTGCCAGAATGAAACCGCCAATACGTTCCACCACATCAAGCGTGGAACGGCGGATCTGGCGCTCGGTGCGGCTCGCCACCCAGAAACTCATCCAGCAAGCAACGCCGACCAGCAATATCGGTAGGATCACGTGGATCAAATCCGCGCGACTTTGCCACGCGTTGTTCCCCATGACATAGCTGAATGCCGCCGGCCCGGCAAGCAGGGGAACGGCCAGCGGGACAATGGATACACGCCGTGCGCCAGGTGCGCCTGCGCCGGGAGGCAAGCCCTTGAAGCTGGTTTCCTTGCCAAGCACCATCGCAATCGCCAGCAGTAAAACGATGATGCCGCCGCCGACTTGCATGGCGCCCAGCGACACGCCCAGAAAGCCGAGCAGCGGCATGCCCAGGAAGGTCGCTATCAGTAAGGCTACCGTGACAGTAATGGCAATGCTGCGGGAAAAACGCGATTTTGCCGCGGCATCCAGGCTTTGCGTTTCGGTGAGAAAAATCGGAATCATCGTCACGGGGCCGACGAGCGCAAACAGCGTGACGGTTTTCTTGAGGGTGAGCGCAGCAATGGTAAGCAGCATTGTCCGGAAATCTCCTTGTGAACGACTCTATCTTTTTCCTGTATTCAGGGCCGTGATGAATATCACCGGCCGCGGCTTATCGCCATCAAGCGGTAGCATGGAGGGGCAGCATTTGCACGAATGCGTCCTGCGCCACCGGCTTGCTGAAATAATATCCCTGCATGTCGTCGCAGTGGTTGTCGAGCAGGAAGCGGTATTCCTCCTCGGTTTCGACGCCTTCGGCCAGCACGTTCAAGTTCAGGGTGTGGCCCAGCGAGATGATGGCCTGAATGATGCCTGCATCGTTCGCGTCCGATGAAATATTGCGCACGAATGACTGGTCGATCTTGAGCGTATTGACCGGGAAGCGCCGCAGGTAACTGAGGCTGGAGTAACCGGTGCCGAAATCGTCGATGGAAATCTTGATGCCCAGGGCTCTCAGTTGGGCAAGGATGGCGAAGGATTTTTCCACCTCGCGCATGACCACGCTTTCAGTGATTTCGAGTTCAAGGAAATGCGGCGCCAGCCCGGTTTCGGCCAAAGTTCGGGTCACCATTTCCACGAGATTGCCGCGCTCCATTTGCAGCGGCGAGATATTGACCGATACGGGGATTGGCACATGGCCAGCCTTTTGCCAGTCACAGGCTTGCTTGCAGGCGGTGCGCAAGACCCATTCGCCGAGCGGAATGATCAGGCCGCTTTCTTCCGCCACCGGAATGAAACGGGCAGGCGAAATCATGCTGCCGCCGGGCTCTTGCCAGCGGATCAGGGCTTCGGCGCCGACGATCTTGCCGCTGGCGAACTGGATCTTGGGTTGATAGTGCAGCGTGAATTCGCCGTTGGCCAGGGCGCGCCGCAGCCTGGTCATCATCTCCAGGCGGCCATTGATGACCGAGTTCATTTCAGCGGAATAGAACTGGAAATTGTTGCGGCCGGTCTGCTTGGCGCGGAACATCGCTGCATCGGCATGCTTGAGCAGCGTATCGGCATCGGTTGCGTCGGCAGGGCACAGGCTGACGCCCATGCTGCAGGTGATCTGCAGTTCGACGCCATTGACGAACCAGGGCGCCGCGACTTGCTCCAGGATGCGCTGCAGGGCTTGCGTCACCGAATCCTCGCTGGTTTGGTCGGCAAGCAGCAATACAAATTCATCACCGCCCAGGCGCGCCACCGTGTCGGCATCACGCACGCAGGACTTCAGGCGGCTGGCCACGGTTTTCAGCAGCCGGTCGCCGACCTGGTGGCCGAGGCTGTCATTGACGTACTTGAACTGGTCGAGGTCGAAGAAAACGACTGCGAGGTAGTTGCCATGACGGTGCGCCTGCAGCACGGATTGCTCCAGCCGGTCGTACAGCAGGGTGCGATTGGGCAGGCCGGTCAGGGCATCGTGAGTGGCCTGGAAGCGGATAGCCGCTTCATGCTCCTTGCGCTCGGTGATTTCCTCGACGGTGCCTTCGTAAAACAGGATGTCGCCGGCCTCGTTGCGCACGGCGCGGGCATTTTCGGAAATCCACATGATGCTGCCGTCGCGGCGCCAGGCGCGCGATTCGAAATTGACGACCAGGCCGTCTTCTTCCATGCGGCGCAGGAATTCAGCGCGGCGCCCGGGATCGACATAGACCTGGCGCTCGATATCGCGCAGGCCCGCCATCAGCTGCTCTGGCGAATCGTAACCATACATCCGCACCAGCGCAGGATTGACGGCGATATAACCGTTGTCCGGCGTCGACTGGAATATGCCTTCGACGGCGTTTTCAAAAATACTGCGGAAGCGGCGTTCGGCTTCGCGCACCGCTTCATAGGCGCGCTTGCGCTCGTGGATATCCTGGATGAAGCCTTCCAGCACGGTTTCCCCGGTACTGGTGTCGGTGACGCCCATGCCGCGCTCGCTCACCCAGCGCACTTCGCCGGTTGCCTTGATGATGCGGTATTCGAGGGCAAAGCGTGTCCGGTTTGCCAGGGCATCGGCAATCGCCTGATTGATCATTTCCCGGTCATCGGGGTAAGTCAGTTCAAGGTAGGAGATGCGGCTGTTGTGCAGCAGATCTTCCGGCAGGTATCCCGTCAATTCCTGGCAGCCCGGGCTGACATATTCCATGGTCCAGTGCTCGTCGATACGGCAGCGATAAATCATGCCCTCCATGTTGGCGAGCAGCGTGCCGATCAGGTGGATCCTGGGGGGAGAATCGCTGGCATCGGTGGAATCGGTAGCGTCGATGGCGCGGATGGCGTCGGAAAGGACAGAGTCTGGGCGTGTGACAGGGTTCGACATTTGTGCTGAGAATCATCCTGAACATGCGCCAATCTTCGGGTTGTCGCGCACTATTTCAGGGCAAGAACGAATGGTTGTTTCAAATATTTGTTCTAAAGCAATACCCGGTCCATGAGCAGATCGTGACAAATTGAAACGATCGTGCTAATTTTCGATGCGACAATTTTTACGAAAGCAAAGCATGACACAAGTACGTTGGTTTTTCGAGGATTTTGAGCAGGGGCAAGTAATTGAAGTTGGCGCGGTAAGCGTGACGGAAGAGGAGATCCTGGAGTTTGCCCGCCGCTACGATCCGCAACCTTTTCACATCGACCGGGAGGCTGCCGAGCGCAGTCAAGGAGGGTTGATTGCCAGCGGCTGTCACACCCTGAGCCTGATGATGCGGCTGATCGTGGATGGGTTGCTCAATCAGACCGCGAACCTGCCGTCGCCGGGAATGGACGAGCTGCGCTGGCTCAAGCCGGTGCGGGGCGGTGATACGCTGAGCGTGCGTTGCGTGGTGCTGTCGACCCGCGTGTCGGCCAGCAAGCCGGACCGCGGCCTGGTGGCAACGAGCTGGGAAGCCTTCAACCAGCAAGGCGAGCTGGTGTCTTCCGCCAAGGTCGTTTGCATGGTGCGCCGGCGTCAGCAGGATAACTGAACCGACTGCGGGTGAAGCGGAACCGGCCCATGGTTCCGCCCACCCGGGCAGTGCGATTAGCGGCGGGCGTACTGGCTTGCCCCGAACAGCGTTTCCCGCGCCTTGTCGTCGGTGAGCGGCTTATGTTCGGTGGAGAGCATCGCCACACCGCGCTGTACCGCCGGACGCGCAGCGATTTCATCGAACCAGCGCTTGGCATGCGGGAAGTCGGCCCAGTCGATGCCCTGATTTTTCCAGGAGCGTAGCCAAGGGAAAGTGGCGATATCGGCAATCGTGTACTGGTCGCCGGCGAGATAAGCCGATTCCGCCAGGCGCTTGTCGATCACGCCATACAACCGCTTGGCTTCATTGGTGTAACGGTTGATGGCGTACTCGATTTTTTCCGGCGCGTAGATGCGGAAGTGGTGCGCCTGGCCCAGCATGGGACCGACGCCGCCCATCTGGAACATCAGCCATTGCAGGGTGGTGAATTTCTCCCGGTCGGTATTGCCAAGGAACTTGCCGACCTTGCTTGCCAGGTAGACCAGGATCGCGCCGGATTCGAACAGGGACATGGGTGCGCCATCCGGGCCTTCTTCATCGACGATAGCCGGGATCTTGTTATTGGGCGAGATGGCCAGGAAATCAGGCTTGAACTGGTCGCCGGCGCCGATATCGACGTGGTGAATGCGATAGGGCAGGTCGCATTCCTCCAGCATGATATGGACTTTATGGCCATTCGGTGTGGCGGCGGAATAGACGTCGATCATGAAGCTCTCCGAAGCAGGTGGGCAGAAAGAATGACAGGAAGGCCACGCAGTTGTTGTCAATTGCCGTGGCAAACGCGTGAAATATTATTACATCTGGCCCAAGTTGCGCTTTTGTGACATAGAATTGCCTCCTATAAATTAAGGAGAATTGCCTATGCCAAGGCCGGAAAAGATCCGACTGGGCGAGCTGCTGGTACAGCAAAAACTGATTTCGGAAGAACAGTTGACGTTTTCACTGGCCGAGCAAAAGCGCACGGGGCGCAAGCTCGGCCGCGTCTTTATCGAAAACGGCTTCGTCACGGAAGAGCAGATTTCCGGCGCCCTGGCCAGGCAGCTGAACATCCCTTACATCAATCTCAAATTCTTTAACGTCAACCAGGAATTGCTGCGGCTGCTGCCGGAAACCCAGGCGCGGCGCTTCCGGGCGCTGGTGCTGGAAGAGAAAAACGGCACGCTCATGGTCGGCATGGCAGACCCGACCGACCTGTTTGCGTATGATGAAATTTCCCGCATCCTCAGGCGCAACGTTTCGCTGGCAGTGGTCAATGAGAGCGAGCTCCTGGCAACCGTCGACCGGATTTACCGCCGCACCGAGGAAATCACCGATTTCGCCCGCGAACTGGAGCAGGATCTCGGCGACGCCATCATCGATTTCGGCGGTGTTGGTATTGGCGCAGCGGCAGGCGCGGAAGATGCGCCGGTCGTCAAGCTGCTGCAATCGATCTTCGACGATGCCACCCAGGTGCGCGCTTCAGATATCCATATCGAGCCGCAGGAAAAGCGCCTGCAGATCCGCTTTCGCATCGATGGCGTGCTACACCTGCAGACCGAGGCCGATATCAAGATCGCGCCTGCGCTGGCCTTGCGCCTGAAACTGATGTCGGAGCTGGATATTTCGGAAAAGCGCCTGCCGCAGGATGGCCGCTTCGCCGTCAAGGTGCGCCAGCAGCAGATCGACGTGCGTATCTCGACCATGCCGACGCAGTATGGCGAATCGGTGGTGATGCGTCTGCTGAACCAGGGCAGCCGCACGCTGCGGCTGGATGCGATCGGCATGCCGCCCGAGATGGTGAAAAAATTCCGCGCCATCGTCAACCGGCCCAATGGCCTGGTGCTGGTGACCGGCCCGACCGGCTCCGGCAAGACCACCACCCTGTACGGCGCGCTGGCAGAACTGAATACCACCGAGCGCAAGCTGATCACGGTGGAAGACCCGGTCGAATACCGCCTGCCCGGCATCAACCAGGTGCAGGTCAATGACAAGATCGAACTGACTTTCGCGCGCGTGCTGCGCTCGGCCTTGCGCCAGGATCCGGATGTGGTGCTGGTGGGCGAGATGCGCGACCAGGAAACCGCGCAGATCGGCATGCGCGCCGCGCTGACCGGCCACCTGGTGCTGTCGACCCTGCATACCAACGATGCGGTGAGCACGCCGGTGCGTCTGCTGGACATGGGCGTGCCGCGCTACATGGTGGCGACTTCGCTGCAGGGCGTGCTGGCCCAGCGCCTGGTACGCGTGGTGTGCGAAAGCTGCGCCGAACCGTACGAGCCGACACCGAGCGAGCGTGAATGGCTGAAATTCGAATTGCATGATGCGGTGGATGAACACAAGTTCTTCCATGGACGTGGCTGCCCGCATTGCAACGGTACAGGCTATCGCGGACGAACTGGCGTGTATGAATTGCTGGAAATGACCGAAGCCGTGGCGGACGCGGCAAACCACCATGACCCGGCCCATTTCATGAAGGTCGCGGAAGAGCAAATGGCTGGCAATACGTTGCGCCGCCATGGCGTGCAGCTGGCGACGCAGGGCCGCACCACCATCGGCGAAGCCATGCGCGTCAGTAACCAGTTCGAAGACTGAGCCAGGGGATCGATTTGCCATTTTTTGCTTACAAGGCGCGCAATACCCGTGGCGAACTGCTCGAGGGAGTGCTGGAAAGCAGCGACAGCGGCGCGGTAGCTGAGCAGTTGTTCGGTACCGGCGCCACGCCCGTCTTGATCGTCGAAACGAAAAAGCCGGCCGGCGACGGCGAGGACGGCAGCTGGTGGCGCCAGCTGCTCGAGGAAAAGGTGCGTTCGATCGATGTGCAGCTGTTCAGCCGGCAGATGTATACCCTGCTCAAGGCCGGTGTGCCGATCATGCGCGGCCTGGCGGGCTTGCAGGAATCCGCGGTCAACAAATCGTTTTCGCGCGTGCTGAAGGATGTGCGCGAATCGCTGGATGCCGGGCGTGAACTGTCGGCTTCGCTGCGGCGGCATCCGGAAGTGTTTTCTACTTTCTATATCAACATGATCCGCGTGGGTGAAACGACCGGCCGGCTGGAAGAAATTTTCCTGCGCCTGTTCGATCACCTTGAGTTCGATCGGGACATGCGGCAGCGGGTCAAATCGGCGTTGCGCTATCCGACGTTTGTGATTGTGGCGATGGTGGCGGCGATCGCGGTCATTAATTATTTTGTCATTCCTGCATTCGCCAAAGTGTATGCCGGTTTCAAGGCTGAACTGCCATGGATGACCAAGCTGCTGATTGCCAGTTCCAATTTCACGGTGCAGTACTGGTGGCTGATCCTGCTCGGTACTGGGGGCGCCATCGGCGCTTTCGTCGCCTGGGTCAGGACGCCGAAAGGGCGCTACCGCTGGGATAAGCTCAAGCTGCGTTTGCCCATTTTCGGCAAGATCGTTTTGAAGGCTACGCTGGCGCGCTTTGCACGCAGTTTTGCCCTTGCCAGCAAGAGCGGCGTGCCGATCGTGCAGGCGATGAACGTGGTGGCGCAAACTGTCGATAACGCTTTCATCGCTTCGCGCATCGAGCAGATGCGCGACGGCGTCGAGCGCGGCGAAAGCATCCTGCGCACCGCCGTAACCGCCGGGGTGTTTACGCCGGTGGTGCTGCAGATGGTGGCGGTGGGCGAGGAATCCGGCTCGCTGGATGATCTGATGGATGAGGTCGCCGGCATGTATGAGCGTGAGGTGGATTACGAGCTCAAGACTCTGGCCTCGCAAATCGAGCCGATACTCATCGCCGGATTGGGTGTGCTGGTGCTGATCCTGGCGCTGGGCGTGTTTCTGCCCATCTGGGATCTGGGCAAGGTGGCGATCAAATAATGCGGCTGTCGTCGCCTGGCTTTTCCATCCGTTGCGGTGGTTACACGCGCTTCGAACTAGTGGTGCGCGTGTTGGTGGGCGCCATTCTTGCCGCTACCCTGCTCGAGCGCATGCTCTATTACCAGGAGTTGGCCGAGCATGCCGTGATGGAAGCAACCATCATTCATATTCGCAGCGGCATGCGTCTGCACGTGGCCGATCTCATGACGCAACAGCGCAACGGGGAAATCGGCGCCATGCTGAATGAAAATCCGGTGCGGTGGCTGCAGCATCCGCCCGAAGGGTACGCCGGCGCACTGGAAAGAGAACCTGCAGGTGGTATGCCGGGAGGGAGCTGGTATTTCGACAGTGGCCGCGGTGAACTGGTGTATGTGCCAAAACTGGCCCGGTTTTTCTCCGGGGCGCAAGGCAAGCGGGAGGCTCGCTTCAGGGTAACGGCCCGCACTATTGGGACGGTGCAGAAAGAGGGACAGCCACGCCAAGTGGAGGGTGTGGATATCGTGCCGGTTCAATCATATAAATGGTTTTAAAACGTTAACAACTGTAATTTTCCTGTTTAAAACGCGCAACAAGCGTGTTTCTACGGGTTGCCTTCCAGTATGATCCTGACTGTTGGAATTTAACCGTCAAACAGGCCATACATATGAAGCGACAACATTCCGGTTTTACGCTGATCGAGCTGGTGATCGTTATCACTATTCTGGGCATCTTGGCTGCTGTAGCGCTGCCGCGTTTCATCGGGTTGCAGACTCAGGCGCGGATTGCAAAAGCTCAGTCGCTTTATGGATCCATGCGCTCGGCTTCGGCACTGGCTCATGCGAATTGCCTGGTTGATCTGGCTGGGTTGACGACCCCCACTACCTGCACTGCCGCTGCGGGGACGACTAACATGGACGGCGCTGCAATTGACATGGTCAATCAATATCCTGCTGCGACGGCTGCAGGTATTCTTGCCGCTTCGCAATTAAACAATGCTGCTGCGGATGGCATCACTATTACGGCCGGTAACCCGGTTCTGGTCGATATCACTGGCGGTACAGCACCCAATTGCCGTGTTTCGTATACCGCGGCTACCGCTGCAGGCAGCGTGGTTACTGCGCCGGTGATTACTGTCGTCACTACTGGTTGCTGATTTTAATTTTAATTATTGCTGAATGGCTTTTCTGGAGAATGCTATGCAAAACAAAAATCAACAAGGTTTTACCCTGATCGAACTGGTCATGGTCATCGTTGTACTCGGCATTCTGGCCGCTACAGCGCTGCCGCGATTTGTTAACTTGGGAGGAGATGCTCGGGTTGCTGCGATCAACGGTCTGGCCGGCGGATTGCGTTCGGCAGTGGTAATCGTGCAATCCCGATATGCTGCAACAGGCAACAATGCATCTACTGAGGTTTTGCTTCAGGGGCAGGCTGCTGGCAGTGGTGTGGTTGTTGCTGCAGGGTCTGGGCTTCCTGTTAGTTCTGCAAACGGGATTGGTCGCGCATTGCAGGATACAAGTGGTTTTACCGTTAGCTACACTGCCACAACTGCGACATACCAGCAAAATGGATCGGCTACTTGCCAGGCAGTATATGATGCCTCGACTGGTAACGTCGCTGTAACGACTACCGGCTGCTGAATGTAAAAGCTCTACAATTTTTCACAAAAAGTCAGCAGCCTTGCGGCCAGCTGACTTTTTTACTATCGGGCTTATCAAATTGCCAGCGACATGAAAAGATCCGGCTTTACATTGGTTGAATTGATCATGACCATGGTCATTGTCGGTATTCTTTCTGCGGTGGCGTTGCCCCGCTTTTTTGATCGTAAAGTTTTCGATGCGCGCGGATTTGCTGATCGGATGTCATCCATGCTGCGCTTTGCGCAAAAATATGCGGTGGCGCAGCGGCGGCCTGTTTTCGTGCGTCTGGATGGTGCTAGCGTGGCGCTTTGCCTGGATGCAGGATGCAGCACGTCCGGCCGCATCCGTGCCCCCGCTGGCGCTAACAGCGGCAGCGCAGCAACTTTGGCAGCGTGCGGCAATGACAATTCGTGGTCTTGTGAAGCCGTGCCAAGCGGGTTGACTTATACCTCCGGACTTTCCATGTTTTATTTCAGTGGCCAGGGTAAGCCTTACCTGCAAACCGATGTGCCGCCAGCTTCCGGATTTACAGGATTGACGATTGCAATCAGCGGCGACGGCAGCACTCGAAACATAACGGTCGAGGCGGAGACGGGCTATGTGCACTAGGTATTTCAGCGTGCAAAAGCATGTGCAGGCCGGGATCACTTTAGTAGAGCTGGTAATGTTCATCGTGATTGTCAGCGTCGGTATCGCCGGTATTCTCTCTGTGATGAACGTGACAACGAAGTCGAGCGCTGACCCGATGGTGCGCAAGCAGGCGATGGCAATTGCTGAATCCATGCTCGAGGAAATCCAGCTGAAGGATTTTGCCAATCCCTCGGACCCGAACGCTTTCACCGGACTGGCTACCCAGGCAAATCGCGCGGTGTTTGATGATATCGGCGACTACAATGGGTTTACTACTACTGGGATTTACACCGTGGATGACTCTTCCGGTATCCCCTGGTTGGCCAGTTACAACGTATCTGTCACCGTCGCTGCAGTAGCCGGGCTAGGGCCTTCGGGCAGCCAGGTCCCTTCCTCAGATGCGAGGCTGATCACCGTTACCGTGAGCGGACCGTCGACGAGCATTACCTTGCATGGCTATCGGACCAACTAACTATGCGTCCAGAATTAAATCCGAACGAAAACTGGCGCCAGAATGGCTTCACACTGGTCGAGGCGGTGATGGTGATGGCTATTATCGGCATTATTGGTGCGGTAGTGGCGGTATTCATCCGCCGGCCTGTCGAAGGGTATTTCGATTCAGCCAGGCGGGCCGAGTTGACTGATATTGCCGATACTTCGGTGCGACGCATGGCGCGTGACTTGCATTTGGCTCTGCCTAACAGCGTGCGCATTGCTGCACCTTCTTGTCTGGAGTTCTTGCCGACGATTACTGGCGGCCGTTACCGCGCGGAGCAGGATTGCAGCACGGGGACATGCACAGGTAATGTGCTCGATTTCAGTGTCCCTGTCGACAATTTCGATTACCTCGGCAAGCTGGACCCAATGCCGGCAAGGGGCGATATCGTCGTTATTTACAATCTGGGGATTGATGGCGCTAATGCTTATAGAAATGAAAACAGGGCGATTATTGACACTGCCGGTGCCGGCAATATCCAACTGACTTCGTCCATGCAGTTTCCGTTTGCCTCTCCGGGCAATCGGTTTCAGGTCATACCTGGCAACGAACAGAGCGTATCTTATGTCTGTGCAGGCGCCGGCATCGACGGCGCTGGCAATGGCACGGGCGTGTTGTACCGCTATGCGAATTATGCGCCCAGTGCCACGGCGCCAACTTCGTGCCCGACTGCGCCGGCGGGAACTCCGGTGCTGGCGACCAGAGTAAGCGCATGCAATTTCAGCTATGCGGCGGGCGTCACGGCGCGCAGCGGCCTGGCTTCGATTCGGATTGCAGTCACGGAAAATAATGAGACGGTAAACCTTTATCAGGAAGTCCATGTTAACAATGCACCCTGATCAATCGCCAGAGCAGGTCGGCCATCAACCGCGCGCGGCAGTTGCAGGCGGTTTTGCCTTGCTATCCGCGATTTTTCTGCTGGTAGTGCTGGCTGCCCTGGGAGGATTCATGATGCATTTTTCGACGATACAGCATTCCAGCTCCGCGCAGGATTTAAACGGTAGCCGGGCCTACCAGGCAGCCCGGGCAGGGATGGAGTGGGCGGTCTACCAGGTAATACACGATCCGACTGCAATTCCGTGCGATGGGGTGACCATATCGACGCTAGGACCGTTGGCCGGTTCTTTGGCAAACTTTGCCGTTAACGTCACATGCAAGAAAGATGTCGCGACGGAAGGCGTAACGCCGCGGGAGTTCTATCAGATCGTGTCGACTGCATCGCTTGGCACGAGCGGTAGTCCGAATTATGTGGAACGCCAGATACAGGGGCTGATCGAAAGATGAAATTCTTCGCGCGTCAATCTGCTTGTTTGGTCGGCATCCTGGCTGTGATCTGCGCTGCCATGCTGCTTTTTCCTGAAGCGGCTCGTGCCGCAGGTGCCTGTTCACCGGATGTCGGCAAAGTCACGCTGAATGAATATAACTATATCGATAACTTCACCGAGGTCAGGAAAATAAGCTCTGACCCTGTCGACATGACAAGCTGGAAGGTGACCGTGTATACGGCAAACCGCACGGCCGTGGGATCGCTTCCTGCAGGTGCCGGGTCCAGTTGCTTTGGCGGGCTCTATCAGGTCAATCAGTTTGCTTCCAATGAAATATCGCAGAATGCCGATATCGTCCTGTCCGATAAAAATGGCGATATTGTTGATATCGTGCGTGTTCGCACAACTCTCCCGGTAACGACGGGTTTTTATCCTGCCACTATCCCAACCTGCAGTTTTGTCAACGGGTCATATGACTTGCTGGTGTCGTCTTCAAACAAAGGCGTGGACCGGTTTGCAGATGGAACCGGCAAATGGCGTAATACCCCTGGCACAGGCAATAACTCGTTTCAATCCCGCTGCGGTCCGAATATTACGGGCGGTTCCGCGGATCTCGCGATTACCAAGTCCGCCAATTTCACTAGTGTCGTCACGGGCGATGGCGTGACCTATACCATTACCGTAACCAACAATGGCACGGATACGGCGACGAATGTCCTGGTGGACGAGCAGATACCTAACGGTTCTTCTTATTACTCCCATTCGGCCAGCGCAGGCACTTATTCCTACACCAATGGCGTGTGGAATATCGGCACGCTTGCTGTGGGCGCTAAGGCGACACTGACCCTTTCCGTGGTGACCACGCAAGTTGGCACGGTAACGAATACGGTAACCGTGGCAGCGAACGAGTTTGACCCCATTACCTCGAATAATTCGGTATCAGTGAATGTGACGGCAACTACCCCGCCTAGCAGCAGGCTGGATGCGGTGGAGCAGGGTGCAGGGCCAGGAACAACGCAGGGCAGCCGGATTTACACCAAGCTCGCTGGCGTAGCGTTCAACCTTGATCTGCTTGCATTAAATACGTCAGGTAGTACACCGGTGATTAATACCGGTTACAACAAGACTGTCACCATTCAGCTAGTGGATGCAGCTTCCAGCCCAAGCTGCGGCTCCATGATCAAGCTTCAGGATGTCGGCACCCATGCATTTACCGGGTCGGGAAAGGATAACGGACGCTGGACGCAGGCATTCAATTATCCTAATGCTGCACGAAATGTGAAGGTGCGCCTGATCGACAATGGCAGCCCGTCGATCGTATCCTGTTCCTCGGATAATTTCGCAATTCGCCCTCACGCACTAGTGGTGGCAAATACAGCAGCGACCAATGCAGATCCAACTGGCACCAGTGCGAGTGCGACACCCGCAGTCAAGGCAGGCGCGCCGTTCACACTGACGGCGACGGCTGTAGTGCTGCCGGGAGTCACGACGCTGACTGGTTACGACGGTACGCCGGCGATTGGCGTTCGGGCTAGCGTTACTCCCCAGAGTGTTCCTCCCCAGATTATTGCTCCCCAGCTCATTGCACATAGCGGCGCGATCGTAGCCGGAATGGTTTCTGGCAGTTTCAACAATGCCGTATCCGGCGTGTCAACCGGCACAGCCTTTCAATATTCCGAGGTCGGGTACTTCAAATTCCCTCCTTATAGCGTCTCTGATACCACATTCACTGGGGTTGATCAGCCCGACGATTGCGTGTCGACCGTGGATAATACCGTCGCTGTTTCACCGAATTTTTCCAACACTGCAGTCGGCGGTAAATATGGCTGTGACATCGGCAATCCGAGCGCGACGAATTTCATCGGACGTTTTTATCCGTATAACTTTGACCTAACCTCGCCGGTTTTCAAGAACCGCAACGATATCAACACCTGCGATATCCAGACTACCGGCGCCATAGGCGCATCCAGCAACAGCCTGACGGTGAATTCGGCAAGCGGATTCGCGGTCGGAGATGGTATTGTCGTTCGTGGCGCCGGCGCAGGCGGGGCCGACCTGCTGACAACGGTAACGGCAATTGCGAGCGGCTCTGCAACAGCCACATTCACGCTTGGTGACAATGCCAGCACAACGGTGTCCGGCGCAATTGTTTACCGGCTTGCTTTCAGTTATGAAGGGGAGCCAATGGCGCTTGGCTTCACCGTCAAGGCTCAGAACGGTTTGTCTTCCCCAAGCGTTACGCAAAACTATACCGGGAGCTGGGCACGGGGCCCGGTTGTGCTGCAGGCAGAAAATAACAACAATGGCACCGATCTGAGTAGCCGGCTGGCCCCGGCTCCAGCCGCTTCCTGGCTAAACGGGGTTTATACCCTGAGCATGAATAATCTGCAGTTCACTCGCGCCACCACGCCCGATGGCCCGTTTGGCAATCTGCAGATCGGCGTGGCCGTAAACGATCCGGATGGCGCCGTGCTGCTCAAGCGGAGCATGCATCCGGCTTCAACCGGTGATTGCAATGTCCTGGGTACGTGCACTGCAGTGGCTGTCGCGAATACCAGCATGTTGTTTGGACGCCTCAAATTAAGCAATGCGCATGGATCTGAATTGCTGAATTTACCAGTTCCGGCTGAAACGCAGTTCTGGAACGGTATGCTGTTCGTCACTAACACGGCAGACAGTTGCACGTCGCTGGCGGCTTCCAATATGGCACTGGTCAAAACGCCTGCTGGCTGCACCAGTTCGTTGCTCGGCAATGTCCAGTTGATCAGCGGGCGTGCCAATCTGATCCTGACAAGACCGAATGCCGCCTGCTATGTCGACCTGACGGCGGATCTGGGAACGACCGCGGAGAACAAGACGTACCTGCAGGGACGGTGGAGCAGCAGCACTTTTACCGACAATGCGAGGGCACGCGCCACCTTCGGTATCTACAAACGCGGACCGGTCATCTACATGCGGGAAATGTATTAATTTCAGAAATTTGAAAACAAGTGTGAAACTTCGCGGCTTTCCCTACTGATCAGCTTGGTTTTGGCAGAAAAGCAATTGACATCAATGGCTTATTAACTTAATTTCAAGAAACTTCTAATTCTATTTGCGGCATGGTTTTTTTTAAAAAAGCGAAGAAAAATGCGGGCTTTCTGGTCGTCGGTTTCATGGGCGAAGGGATTTGTGCCGCGTGCATCAATCGTTCTGCGGGCGCCAAGCCAGCCGTGGAACTATTGGCTTTTTATCCCATGCCGATGCCGCCAGCAGCGGGGCAGCTTGAAAAGCTCGGCAAGGATCTGCGTGCTGACACTTATGTCTGCGGCACGCTGTTGAAAACGTCCGAATACCAGTTGCTGACCGTCGAAGCGCCGAACGTTCCGCAGGAAGAGCTGAAAAGCGCAATCCGCTGGCGCTTGAAGGATATGCTGGACTTTCATATCGACGATGCGACTATCGATGTCATCGACATCCCCGGCGACAGCAATGGCGCAGCGCGCGCGCGGTCGATGTATGCGGTCGCGGCGCGTAACCAGGTCGTGGAACATCATCAGCGGCTCTTCGCCGATGCAAAAATTCCCTTGAGCGTGATCGATATCCCGGAAATGGCGCAACGAAATATCGCCCAGCTGCTGGAATCGCCGGGACGCGGCATTGCCTTTTTATCGTTTGGCGCCGATGGCGGCTTGTTGACCGTCTCGTCAGGCGGCGAGCTTTATCTGTCGCGCCATATCGATATGACCCTGTCTCAGCTGGCGCAATCGGATGAGCAGCAAGGCTACGAGTGGTTCGACAGAGTGACGCTGGAATTGCAGCGCTCGCTGGATCACTTTGACCGTCAATTCCATTTTATTACGCTGTCCCGGCTGGTCTTGGGGCCGATGGGCGATGCCGGAACCAGGCTGCAGCAGTATCTTGCCTCGAATTTGTACCTGCCCGTGGAGCAAATGAGCCTGGATAGCGTGCTCGATATTTCCAGGACGCCCGAGCTGGCCAAAGTGGAATCGCAGCAGCGTTACTTCTACGCGCTGGGCGCCGCCCTGCGCCATGAGGAGAAGGTGCTGTGAGTCAGCAGATCAATCTGTTCAATCCGATTTTCCGGCAACAGAAAAAATATTTTTCCGCAGCGACGATGGTCCAGGCGCTTGGCCTGATCCTGCTGGGCACCGTCTTGCTGGGCGCGTACACCATGTACCGTTCGACTAGGCTTGCAGCCGATGCCGCTGCTGCGCACAATCAGCTGGCGGCAGCGCAAACGCAAATGGTTCAGGTGAGCGCGGCGTTCCCTCTGCCTCAGAAAAGCCCCAGGCTGGAAGCGGAAATAAAAGCCGTCGAAGGCGAGCTGGCATCGCTGCAAAAAGTCTCGGAGGTCCTGCAGCGCAGGGAACTGGGTGATACGAAAGGGTATGCCGAATATTTTCGCGCATTTGCGCGCCAGATCGTTCCCGGCCTCTGGCTGACCGGGATAAACATACATGGCGCCGGTGCCGAAATCGGCTTGCAGGGAAAAGCGCTGAATCCGGAACTCGTTCCAGCCTATATCGGCAAGCTCAGGAACGAGCCGGTTTTAAAAGGAAAATCTTTTTCCACGCTGGAAATGGGGGTGCCGCGCCAGCGCGTGGCAGCCGAAAAAGATGGGCCGGCACACGAGTCCGCGGCGGGATACATTAATTTCAGTCTGCGTTCCAGCGGCATGGCGGAACCGGGATCGAATGCAGGTGAGGCGCAAGGAAAATGAAGCAGCGAATGCAACAACTCGCCAAGAAGATCGATGCGCTGACCTTGCGCGAGCGGGTCATCCTGTTCGTCGGTGCAGCCTCCGTGCTGGTGTTTCTGGTGAATTTTTTACTGATCGACCCGCAGTTTGCGAAGCAGAAAACACTCGCGCAGCAGATCAGGCAAGACCAGGCGCAGATGCAGGAATTGCAGACACTGATTAGCCAGAGGATCAAGGCGCAGGCGATGGATCCCGATGCGGAAAACCGCATGCGCTTGCAGGCACTGAAGCAGCAGCAAACGCAGTTGCAAGCAAAACTGCAGGACATGCAAAAGGGACTGGTGTCGCCGGACAGGATGGTCGGTTTGCTGGAGGATATTCTCAAGCGCCAGGGCAAGCTGCAATTGGTCGGCTTGAAAACCCTGCCGGTGACCGGCCTGCGGGAAGATGTCGCGGCTGATCCGAAAGCGGCGGCAAATCAAGGCGCTGCGACATCCAGGGGCAGCGCCGGCAATCCGGCTGACGGTGACCTGATCTACAAGCACGGCGTGGAAATCACGCTGCAGGGCACCTATCTGGACATACTCGACTATATGTCGGAACTGGAAAAAATGCCGTGGCAAGTATTCTGGGGCAAGGCGCGTCTTGATGTGGATGCCTATCCCAGGGCGACCATCACCCTGACATTGTTTACGCTGGGTCTGGATAAAAAATGGCTGAATCTTTGAAACCGGTCATCGGCCGCTTCCTGCTGTGTGCCGGATGCCTGACGATGGCGGCGTATCAGGCGCATGCCGCCGAAAGCTTGCCGGATCCTACCCGGCCGGCGCAGGCGAACGGGGCCGCCGGGCAGAGTGCATCGGGCGCGGGTGCGACGCCGGTATTGCAGTCGGTACTGATTTCGCCCAGGCGCAAGGTCGCGGTGATCAGCGGTGAAACCGTGCAGGTCGGCGACCGTATCGGGGATGGTCGCGTTGTGCGTATCGCCGAGGGAGAAGTAGCGCTGGCGCGCGACGGGCAAATACAAATATTAAAACTGTTTCCAGGGTTGGAGATACGGCGGACAAAAGTCCAGTCAAGTGCGCGGGAAACCGGCCGCCGGCAATAAGTGGATGAGAGCGTATGCATAAGATAATTTTGAGCGTGATGGTCGTCGGGCTGGCAGGTTGTTCGTCCATGGCGCCCAAGCGTGATACCTACGATGCGATCAACGCGGAGATCGCCAAGGCGGCAGGCGAAAGCAAGGCACGACCGGCGAATCGGGATGATGTGGCAGCAGCGCTGGTGCCGCCGCTGAACATCGAAATGCCCAAGCCCAGAAAGCCGCTGGAAGAGCGCTTCAGCCTGGCATTCAATGCCGTTCCGGCACAGCAGTTCTTCATGGCGATCGTCACAGGCACGCGCTACAGCATGCTGGTGCATCCGGATGTCAGCGGCGTCATTTCCGCTAATCTCAAAGACGTGACCGTGCTGGAAGCGCTGGACGCGATCCGCGAGCAATACGGCTATGACTACAAGGTCGAAGGCACGCGCATCTACGTCAAGCCGCAAGGCATGCAGACGCGCGTATTCAAGGTCAATTACCTGACCGGCAACCGCAAGGGCACGTCGGAAATCCGCGTCTCATCCGGATCGGTGAGCGATGTCAGCTCACCGGGCGCTTCGACGACCGGGGCGGCGACGACTTCCTCGCCAGGTACCAGCGCGCGCGCGCTGGAAAGCAGTAAGATCAGCACCACTTCCACCAACGATTTCTGGGGCGACCTCAAGGCATCGCTGGATTCCCTGGTCGGCAGCGGCAAGGATGGCCGCAGCGTGGTGATCAGCCCGCAGTCCGGCGTCGTGGTGGTGCGCGCCACATGGAGTGAAATGCGCGATGTCGAATCCTATCTGAAGGCGTCGCAGCTCGCGGTCGGCAGGCAGGTGATCCTGGAAGCGAAGATTCTGGAAGTGGAATTGAACGATGGCTACCAGGCTGGCATCAACTGGGCCGTATTCAGGGCAGGCAACCATAGCAATCGCGCATCCTATGGCATGATCACGCCGGGTAGCGTGCTAAGGCCCAGCGGCGTGCTGAGCAATGGGAAGCTCGCCACCACTGGCGCCGGCAACGACCTGGTCGCCGCCGCCGACGCGGCCGCCATTCCGGGTGGCTTGTTCGGCCTCGCTTTCCAGACGAGCAATTTTGCCGCCTTGCTGTCCTTCCTCGAGACTCAGGGCTCGGTGCACGTGCTGTCGAGCCCGCGCATCGCCACCCTGAACAACCAGAAGGCGGTGCTGAAAGTGGGGCGCGACGAATTTTTCGTCACCAACGTCAGCACCACCACCACGACCGGCACTTCCACGACCACCAGCCCGAGCGTGACAGTGCAACCTTTCTTTTCCGGCGTGGCGCTGGACGTGACGCCGCAGATCGACGACAGCGGCAATATCATCCTGCACATTCATCCTTCGGTCAGCGATGTCACGACCGTGGACAAGCCAATCAACCTGGGCAGCGCCGGTACCTTCACCTTGCCGCTGGCTTCCAGCGCAGTGTCCGAAACCGACAGCATCGTGCGCGGCAGGGATGGCCAGATCGTCGCCATCGGCGGCCTGATGCGCCAGGCGGCGACTTCCGACCGCTCGCAGATGCCGGGCGTCGGCAGCGTGCCGGTGCTGGGCACCCTGTTCGGCAACACCAACCGCAGCACGCAAAAGCGCGAGCTGGTGATTCTGCTGAAACCCACCGTGGTGGATAGCAACGATGCCTGGACGCAGGATGTGCTGGAAAGCCAGCGGCGCATCCAGGCACTGGAGCCGCGCAATCCCCTGGAACAGCGCAATCCGCTGGAGTAACGTCGGGCACAGATGTACACAAAACACTTCGGCCTGCAGGAACGGCCGTTCGGGATCACGCCGGACACCAGTTATTTCTTTGCCGCGCCGGCGTCCCAGGAAGCGCTCAATACGCTGCTGGTCGCCGCCAACAACGGCGAAGGCTTCATCAAGATTACCGGGGAAGTCGGCACCGGCAAGACCCTGCTGTGCCGGAAGTTCATGGCGACGCTCGGCGGCGACTTCGTCACGGCTTACATTCCCAACCCGATGCTCGAGCCGCGCACGCTGATGCTGGCGCTCGCCGAGGAACTGGAACTGATCCCGGAAAAGGATATCGACCAGCACCAGCTGCTCAAGTCGATCAACAACCGGCTGCTGGAGCTGGCGCGCGACGGTAAACGCGTCGTGCTGTGCCTGGACGAGGCGCAGGCAATGCCGCTGGAAACGCTGGAAGCCCTGCGTCTTTTGACCAATCTGGAAACCGAAAAGCGCAAGCTCTTGCAGATCGTGTTGTTCGGTCAGCCGGAGCTGAATCGCAAGCTGCAGCAGCAATCGATCCGGCAACTGGCGCAGCGCATCACCTTTCACTATCATCTCGGCCCGCTGTCGCGCGATGATCTCGAGTTTTATCTTGCACATCGTCTGCTCGTCGCCGGTTTCACCGGCAGCCGGCTGTTTGCGCGCGATGCCGTCAAGGCCTTGCATGAAGCCAGCGCCGGCGTGCCGCGTCTGGTAAATATCCTGGCGCACAAATCGCTGATGCTCGCTTATGGCGAGGGACGCCAGCAGGTAAGCGCCAGGCACGTCCGCGCAGCCGCCCGGGATACCGGTTCTGTGCGCCAGGGCTTCGGATATCGGGTCTGGGCGCCGGCAGTGGCCGCGCTGACGGCAGGAGCAGCCATTCTCTGGGTATATTTCACATGAGCCTGATTAACCAGATGCTGCAGGAGCTGGATGCCCGCGGCAATCAAGCCGCGCTCGGCGGCGTCTTGCAAGGACAGGTGAGGGCCGTGCCACAACGGCGCAGCATGCATCCGGCATGGTGGCTGGTGCTGGGACTGGCATGCCTGCTTGGTGGCGGCGGCTTGTGGATATGGCTTGCGCGCACAGCGCCGGCGGTAGACAAGGGTGTCTTCGCTGCACCTACGGCATCGCCCGTTACTGATTTATCCCTGAAGATCGACAAAGTCATGGATGCGCCGCCGGAAGATTTTGCCGCACCGCGCGGCGAAACGGGAGCGCCTGCACCGACTTCCAGCACTTCCAGCCTGTCCGCTGCCACGGAACGTGCGGCCCAGTCGCCGCCCTCCGCATCAGCGATCACGCCGACGCCCATGTCGCCTGCGAAAACCAGTGTTTCCTCAGCTGACGCCATGCAGCAACCCGGCCGCGCCGGTATGGCGGCCGGTCCCGGTGAAGCGGCCGCAATTGCCAAGGCTGCACAACCGGTGAAGGTTCCTGCATCGCTGCCTGTTGCGCCGGATGCGACACCCGCAGGCGAGCCTTCCGCCATCGCCAAGCAGGTAAAGGAACTGACGCCCCGACAGCTGGCCGAAAATGAATACCGCAAGGCGTCCGGACTGATTCCGCAGGGCCGTGCAGCCGAAGCGATCAGCGCGCTGGAGCAGGCGCTGCAGCTCGACAGCCGCCATGCCGAAGCGCGCCAGACGCTGGCGGCATTGCTGATCCAGTCACGCAGGCAAGACGACGCGGCACGCACGTTGCGCGAAGGCTTGCAACTGGATGTAAGCCAGACCGGCCTCGCCATGATTCTTTCGCGCCTGCAGCTGGAGCGCGGAGAACTCAAGCCTGCCATCGAAACCTTGCAGCGCTCCTTGCCGCATGCGGGCGAACGCGCAGACTACCTCGCCTTCCTGGCCGCCTTGCTGCAGCGTGACGGCCGGCACAAGGATGCTATCGACCATTATGCGCAAGCCTTGCGCAAAGCACCGGGCAATGGTCTCTGGCTGATGGGGCAAGGGATTTCGCTGCAGGCGGAAAACCGCATTCCGGAAGCGATCGAGGCATACAAGCGCGCCAGGGCTGCAAATAACCTCTCCGCGGAATTGAAGGCCTTCGTGGAAGAGCGATTAAACAGTTTGTAACATTGGTTGTAAATTCAACACAAAACTGCATTTTACAATCGCAGCAAACCGGAGTTCTTCGCTGTGATAGGGCATTATTACGGCTAAATGACAAGTAACGCAGATTTCCGGATTGCGCCGCCAAATCAACTGCATTAGGTCGACCGACTTAATCCGGATGATCAGGCTCCCGGACCAAAATCAATAAATACAGAGTTGCACGAGTTAAGGGACAGACTGATCATGCGTGAGCATCGAATGCCTGCATTGCGTACGATTGCGCTGGTGGTGCTCGCAGCCTGGGGGACGGCCGGTCTTGCGGCCGGGCTTGGTCCCATCCGCGTGCAATCCTCACTGGGCCAGTCGCTGCGTGCAAGCGTGCCGGTGACGGGCGGGGACATGGCCGAGCTAACCTCTTCCTGCATCAGGGTCAGGCTTGAACAGCCGGATGGCACGCCGATGATGGCGGTGACTGCTTCGGTGGCGCGTTCAGGCGAAAATGCCAGCATCCTGCTCAGCACCCGCCAGTCCGTCAATGAGCCTGCTGCAATGCTTAGCCTTCAGGTGGCTTGTGGCGCAAGTGTTCAGCGCAGTTATCAACTTCTGCTTGATCCGGTGGAAAACCTCGCGCATCTGCCGCAGGATGACCGGCGCACGAGTGCCGGTAACGAGCCGCCAAAGCGCGCGTTGCGAGAGCAATCCATGGTCGCTGCCGCTCAGGATGGCGTGAGTCTGGCGCCTGCGCGCCGTCTTGCTCCCCGCAAGCCTCGCATCGACGACGCGTCACCAGCCATCTTGCAAAGCCCCGCGCCCCGGCAGCTTCCCCGGACACCTTCGCAGCACGATGCACGGAAAGTGGCGCGCAGCGTGCTGAAGCTTTCCGGAGACGATGAACCAATTGATACGAGCGCCACTTTTTCGCCCGGTCTGAAGCTGTCGGATGCACTTTCCGAATCGCGTGATACCGGCGACGCTCAGAGCGCTGCGGAGCTGAAGAAGGCCTACGACCGGTTCGCGGCCGTCATGCGTGACGAAGACCCTGCACTGTCCAGCGACAAGCAGTTGAAGGACATGCAGGCAAAGCTGCAGGAACTGGAAAGACAGACTGCCTTGCTCAGAGAGCAGGGAGAGAAACAGCGCGAAGCCGATCAGGCGGCGCTGGCCAGCGCGAAGCGCGATGCAGCTCCTTCCGGCTGGATCCTGGCGCTCGGCGGATTGCTGCTGGCAGCACTGGCGGCAATCGGCTGGTTGTACCGCCGCGTCAGGGAGCTTGACCGCGGAAATCCGGCGGCGCTCTGGGAGAATACCGTGCTCGGTCAGCCCACCGAATCAGCCGAGTGGAATAATACGCTGGGCGTGGGCGATACTTTCGCAGCAACGGAAAATTCAGTCAACATCCTGACAGAAGCCCGCTCTTCCGACTGGGAGCGTGGCTTGCCGCTTGATGACACGCTGGCAGTGAATTGGGCATCGCAGCAGGCAACCATGCAAACCGCAAGCCCGCGCGCCCCGTTGATGCCTGAAGCTGATGAGGACGACAAAGGGATTGAGGTTACACCTGCAGCGGGCGGTAAACCCGGACAGGAAGCCGACACTTTTCCATGGAAAGACCTGCAAGCACCTTCAGTTATCCAGGATGCGGTACACCTGAGCGAGGCTTCGGCCAGCGTAGGCGTAACCGCCAGCAAGCCGGTTGCCGCCAGTGCATCCAGCGCAATGCCTGCTGCTGCAGGGAAGGTCGACACGGCGGCGTTGCCGATGGAAGTCGGGGAAATTTCCGACCTGATGCAGGAAGCGGAATTCTGGATGCTGCTCAACGATCCCGGGCGCGCCATCGAGATGCTCGAGCCATGCCTGCAGCTTGTCAAGCCTCTTTCGCCCGTCCCGTGGATTTATCTGCTGGACCTGTATCGCGTCACCGGCCGGAAGGAAAAATACCAGGCGCTGGCGGCGCGGATCAAGAAAGTCTTCAATGCCAATGCGCCCGCCTGGGACAAGCAGGATGCGGAGACGGCAGGGCTCAGCTTGCGCGACTATCCGCATGTCGTCCAGACGATCGAGGATCTGTGGGAAAGCGATGAGGTCATACCCTATCTCGAAAGCCTGCTGGTTGATGAGCGCGAAGGCGAGCGCACCGGCTTCGACCTGGCGGTGTATCGCGAGATCATTCACCTGATAGGCGTTGCAAGAGACCCCAAGGCTTCGCGGCGCCGCGAGCAATTGAGCTTCGACGATCCCCAGCCCCGGCTGATCAGCCAGCAAGTGAATCAGCCTTTCGCCAGGGCAGGCGAGACAGCGGCGCCGGTAATCAGTGAAGAGGAAGCCGACGTGTTTGACCTCGCCATGTCGCACCAGGCTGTGGCGCGGCAGGTTTCCACGAAAACGGCAGTGCCGAAAGCGACAACTGCTGCACCGGCTGCGGCTACAGTTGCGCCAGTTGCTCCAGCTTTCCCGAGCTTGTCCGGTTCAGTGGTTGCGGCTGAAGAGGACGCTTTGGACGTCGCGCAACAGCACGACTTTACCGGTCTCCCGGAAGCAGGTCAGCCGGCTGCCAAAGCGGAAGATGCCGAGCGCGTGGCTGACATGGCCAGAAAGCTGGACCTGGTGCTGGCGTATCAGGAGATCGGGGAGCATGTCGGCGCCCGCGTGCTGCTGGAAGAAGTGATCCATGGCGGCACGCCACTGCAGGTGGAAAAAGCCAGAGCCATGCTCAAGAAGCTGCTGAGGGAAATCGACTGGCAGTAACGGGAATCGTCCCGACTGACGGAGACGCCGTCAAAGCGCCGCCGCCGAGCCCCAGAGCTGCTGCATGGTAAAACGCGAGGCGGCCTGCTCCTCGGTCAGCACGTCGCGGATCGCATACAGCTGCTTGTCCGTGTCGCGTTTGCAGGGATGGGCCAGCGGCGCACCGCGCGGTCCGATCAGGGCATGCACCTTCGGCGTCGTGGTGCTGGGCCCGCGCCCCGTCACGACGCCGATTTCTCCATTCTGCAAGCGCACGTAAGTACCGATCGGGTAAATCCCCAGTTCATGGATGAACGTGGTGGCCAGGCTGGGATCCAGGTTGTTTTTGTCGGTCAGCAGGATGTCGCGCAAGGCGGCATTCGGCAGCAGCGGCTTGCGGTAATGGCGTGCCGAGATGCGCGCGCAATAGCGGTCGGCCAGTGAAATGATCTTGGCGTTTGCCGGAATGTCGGTGCCTCGCTTGCCAAGCGGGTAGCCGCTGCCATCTTCGTTTTCATGGTGATGCAATACCCAGGACAGCCAGTCCGGTTGCGCTACCCCAGCCTGCTGCAGCTGGCGCACGCCTTCTTCGGGATGGCCGTGAATCAGCCTGCTGTCGTCCGGGCTGAGCGGCGCATCCGAATGCTGAAGTTTTTCCTGCAGGCGCAACATGGCGACATTCATCGTCAGGGCGGACACCGCTATCAGCTTGACTTCATCGTCCGGCTTGCGCATGACCCGCGCCACCAGCGCGGAGACGATGGCCGTGTCGATGCTGTGCCTTATCGGGTAAATGCCGCATTGCTGGTTGAGCAGAATGGCTGCCAGCGCCACTTCCGGTTCGCTGATGGCCGCACGCACCAGTGCAGTGGCGACTTCAAGCAGTTTTTCCTCGGCCTTCGATTCGTTGGGAAGGTTCACCAGCAGGGCTTCCAGCCGCCGGTTGATCGCGTTGATCATCCGCAGTGCCGATGGCGGTTCGCTGACCTGTTCCGCCGTTGGCCGCCTTTTGCCCCTTTCCATGGCATCGATGAACAAGCCGCGGTCGACCAGGCTTTCAATTTGCCGCTCGTTGCGGAGCACATGTCCTTTGACGAGCAATAGTTTGCCGGCCGCGTCGAAGACATCCCATGGCAGCGGTTCGCCGATGATGAGGTCGGCCATCATGATGCGGTGTTTTTCCATGTCTCTTCCTGGAAAATTGACCGGATGCGCTGGCGACTTCTTTCATTCTGATAGGCGTGAAGTTCGCCAGGCTTGTCGCCTGTCTGCGCGGGCGTTGTCTGTCAGGATATTAGATGCCTGTCGTGCACGTACTGTCAATACGCTTCGTTGTCTTTTTACAGCGCCGCCAGCTTGGCAAGCGCTGCGCGAAGCGTTTCGTCCTTCTTTGCAAAGCAAAAGCGCACGATGCCCGATTCCTGCGGGGCCTGGTAAAACGCCGACACGGGAATCGCCGCCACGCCGATTTCAGCAGTCAGCCATTGCGCGAATTCGTTTTCGCTCGCGCCTGAAATGGCGGAATATTCGACACACTGGAAGTAGGTGCCGTCGGCCGGCAGCAACTTGAAACGGGTGTTTTTCAATCCATCGCGGAACAGGTCGCGCTTGCGCTGGTAAAACGCCGGCAGCTCCAGGTAGGGCGCGGGGTTGGCCATGTAGGCGGTGAGCCCATGCTGCACCGGCGTGTTGACCGTGAAGACGTTGAACTGATGGACCTTGCGGAATTCCGCCGTCAATGCCGCAGGCGCGGCGACATAGCCGACCTTCCAGCCGGTGACGTGATAAGTCTTGCCGAAACTGGAAACGATGAAGGCGCGCTGCGCCAGTTCGGCATGGCGGCTCAGCGACTCGTGCCGTACGCCGTCGTACACCATGTGCTCGTAGACTTCGTCGGACAGCAGCAGGATATCGGTGCCGCGCACGATCTCTGCCAGGGCGTTCAGATCGGCCTGGCGCAGGATCGAGCCGGTCGGGTTATGCGGCGTATTGACAATAATGAGCCTGGTTTTACCGGTCACGGCGGCAGCCACCTGGTCCCACGGCACGCGGTAGCCGTCCGGGCCGATGGTCATCTGCACTGCAACCGCATGGCCGCCGGCCAGGTCGATCGCCGGGACATAACTGTCGTAAGCCGGTTCGATAATAATGACTTCGTCACCCGGATGAATGCAGCACAGGATCGCTGTCAGCAGGGCCTGGGTTGCGCCGGCGGTAACGGTGATCTCGCTGCCGGCGTCATAAGCGCGGCCATACAGGGTTGCGATCTTGGCGGCGATCGCCTGGCGCAGGGCAGGAACCCCGGCCATCAGGGGATACTGGTTCAAGCCGCTGCGCATGGCGGCGGCGACTGCGTCCACCAGCGCCGGATCGCAATCGAAATCGGGAAAGCCCTGGCCCAGGTTCACTGCGCCTTTTTCGGCAGCCAGCGCCGACATGACGGTAAAGATCGTGGTGCCGACCTTGGGCAGGCGCGAGACCAGGCGCGGAGTTGTCAGGCTGGCGGAGGTGTCCGGCTGGAGAGGCAATGCGGATGTGCTCATGGCGATATCACTGAAATTAACTGATGTAACAAGCTGGCAAATCAAACCGCCATTCTAGCGGTTTGCGGCGCGCCGTTGCTGCGCGCTTCAGGCCAATAACGGTTCGGGCAAGGGCCAGGATTCCGGCGTGACGATATGAAACAGGCCGGCTCTGACGGTTTTCCTGGCCAGCTTGAGCAAGGCCTTGTCCTTGGTGATCAGGACTTGCGCCCCGGTGTCACGCGCCAGTTCCAGGAATTTCTGGTCATCCGGGTCGCGGCATACCGGCAGGCGCACTGCGGCCGGGGATGGCGTTTCGGCGTCAGGCAGCAGGCGGATCAGCGCGTCAAACTCGGCCTCACAGCGCTCACGGGCATGCTCATCGAGCCCGAGATGGCTGTAGCCCAGCACGATCTGCCATTCGCGCCGGCAGTCGCTGCGCGTGACTGCATGCACGCTGCCATCCTGCAGCGCAGCCAGCAGCAGCTGCCAGCGCGGATCGCGGAACACGAACAAATCCAGGCAAACATTGGTATCAAGGACGACGCGATTCGGTATCATTGCAAAGTTGTGATTCTTAAGAATGTAAGTAGATGCTGATTGTTCTGTCGCCCGCCAAATCGCTCGATTTCGACACGCCTGCCGTTACCGATACCCATACGCTGCCCGAGTTTATCCCCGAAGCCGCCAGGCTGATCGAACGCCTGCGCGAATTGTCGCCGGCCCAGATTGCCAGCCTGATGTCGATTTCGGACCCACTCGCGCTGCTTAATCATGGCCGGTACGCCGACTGGTCGAAAAAATTCACGCGTAAAAATGCCAAGCAGGCCGTCCTGGCTTTCAACGGCGATGTGTATGAAGGCCTGGACGCGGCGACGCTGGCACCGGACGGGCTCGACTATCTGCAAAAGCATCTCCGTATTTTATCCGGCCTGTACGGCGTGCTGCGCCCGCTCGACCTGATGCAGCCGTATCGCCTGGAAATGGGTACGCGCCTGGCCACATCTTCCGGGAAGGATTTGTACGCCTACTGGGGAGAACGTATCACGGCAAGCCTGAATACCGTATTGGCGCAGAACCGTTCCCGCGCCCTGGTCAATCTCGCATCGGAGGAATATTTTAAATCTGTTAAGCCAAAATTGCTGAACGTTCCGGTCATCACGCCGGTATTCGAGGAATGGAAAGGCGGCAAATACAAGATCATTTCCTTCTATGCCAAGCGCGCGCGCGGATTAATGGCGCGCTACGCGGCGGAGCGTGGAATCATCGACCCCGCCGATCTGCTGGGATTCGACAGCGAAGGGTATGGCTTCGAGGCGGCGGCTTCCAGCGAGCATAGCTGGGTATTCCGGCGGCGGCAGGATATCTAGGCAGATGTCTAGTCCAATATCGAGCCCGGCGTTGCCAAATTAAAAAGCCCAGCGGCATTGGCCAGCGGGGCTGTATCAAAAGTGCTGCAGGGGTGTCGCGGTCAGAACAGCTGCCACCAGGACTTGGACTTCTTCACGCCACCGCTGAGGAATGCGCTGTTCGGGTAATTCAGTTTCATCACTTGCAGGGTATCGTCGCGCAGCTTGTCGAGTCCCAGCGCATCGTACGAACGCATCATAATGTAAAGCGCCTGCTCGGCGGGCGGCGTATCCGGATACTGGCGCACGGCGACCTGCGCACGGTTGGCGGCAGCAAGGTAGGCGCCGCGACGATAGTAGTAATCGGCTACGTGCACCTCATATGCCGCCATGGCATTGACGAGATAGCGCATGCGTTCGCGCGCGTCCGACACGTATTTGCTGTCCGGGAAACGGTCCACCAGCTGCTTGAACGAATCGAATGCTTCGCGCGCCGCCTTCGGATCGCGTTCGGTCGGGTCCTGGCGCGACAGGAAGTTGAACAGGCTCAGCTTATCGTTGAAATTGATCAGGCCGCGCAAGTAGTAGATGTAATCCACATTCGGGTGGTTGGGATGCAGCTTGATGAAGCGGTCCGTGGCAGCCAGCGCCTGAGCCTGCTCACCCTGTCGGTAATAAACATAGGCAAGATCCATCTGCGCCTGTTGGGCATAAGTGCC
>Ga0366780_1014_pt1 | contig 28051 bp, 21 predicted proteins | sample BONcelN113001E11_FD_207073 | JGI IMG/M metagenome (GOLD analysis project Ga0366780, IMG submission 207073) | Enriched cells from coal bed in the Powder River Basin, Montana, United States - BONCAT cells N11 rep2 HSBNCT.N11.300.1.E11 ...
GTCAACCGGCAACAGCCGGACTTAACATACTGCGCCTATCCTTTCACGGCGCCAACTGTTAGACCCTTCACAAAATACCGCTGGAAGAATGGGAATACAAACAGCATGGGTCCTGCAGCCAAAACGCACATGGCCATTCTAATGGGTTCAGCAGGAAGTTCGGCTCTGTTTACTTTTATGTTTGCAGTCATTTTTTCCAACAGGAACTGCAGATTTGTCATTATTGAATACAGCAGATATTGCAGCGGCACCAGATTCTGTTTCTCAATGTAAAGCATGGCAAGCCACCAGTCATTCCAGTAAGCAAAGGCAATAAGAAGGCCTACGGAAGCCAGCGCCGGTTTTGAAAGCGGTATGATTATGCTGAAAAATATTCTCAGTTCCCCGGCATTGTCAATATATGCGGACTCAATCAATGAGAGTGGTATCGAAGCAAGAAAGCCTTTCAGAAGAATGACATACCACGCATTTATCAAATAGGGAAGAATGAGAACCCAGATAGTATTCCTCAAGTGAAGGATGTTTGAAACCAGGATATACGATGGTACAAGCCCTCCATTAAAAAGCATAGTGAAGAATACATAAAATGTGACTCCCTTTTTATATTTATAATCAGGTCTTGAGATTGTATACCCAAGCATTGTGCTTAAAAGCAGGCTTACAATTGTACCAAGCACTGTTACAGTGATTGAGACAATATAGGAATTTATAATCTGCCCGAAATCCTTGAATAAATATCTGTACGCTGATGTCGAGAAGCTCACCGGCAGAAGCTTGTAGCCATATTTTATAATATCTTCATTGGTTGAAAAGGATATTGAAACAATATATATAACCGGGATTACAAGCAATAGCGAAACTGCAGTAAATATAATACCTATATTTTTTTTGTAAAATCCATTTCCTATGGTTGGTTTCATAGTCCCGCCTCCTAAAACATTGCATTTTCTTTACTTACTCTTGAAATAAACCAGTTTGACGCCAGCACCATTATGAAGCCAACCAGAGACTGGTACAAGCCTGACGCCGCTGCCATTCCAATATCGGTTGAGCTTTTCAAAGCTCTGTAAACATATGTATCGATAACATCTGTCACATTGTACAGCGCTGCCGAATCTCTAGTGACAAAGTAAAACAGCCCGAAATCGGAATAGAAAATCCTTCCTACATTTAATATAAACAGCAATATAATAATAGGAGCCAGAAGTGGAATAGTCACATAGCGTATCTGCTGAATTTTACTTGCGCCGTCTATTTTTGCGGATTCATAGTAGCTTGAGTCTATGCCCATAAGCCCGGTATAGTATAGTATGCTCGAGTACCCTACATTCTTCCACAGATATATCAATACCAGCAAAAATGGCCAGTACCCCGATTCAAAATACCAGTTGACAGGGTCAAGCCCGAATATTTCAAATATATTGTTCAAAGCGCCATACTCATAGTTGAGAAGGGCATAAAAGGCAAAGCTTGCAACGACCCACGATATGAAGAAAGGGAAAAACAGAATAGTCTGAAATATTTTAACCATCTTTTTCCCAAGCTCAAAAAGCATCAATGCAAAGGCAATGGCAACTACAGTACCGAAAACTATAAAAAGGGCGTTCAAGCCAATTGCATTTCTTGTAACTATAAATGCTTTCTCTGATGTAAAAAAGAATTTGAAATTGGAAAGCCCCGCCCAGTCACTGCCAAAGATACCTTTGTTGAACTTGAAATCCTTGAATGCTATTATTATGCCAAACATGGGTACATATTGAAAAAGAAAAAGCAACAGCATTGCAGGCAAGCCGATAAGGAACAGATTGAAGCTTTTTTTATTCTCATAGCCCGCCTTATAATTAATATGTAGTAAATTAAAACCTGCTTTTTTCATTGTTAACGTCTCCATTAATTCGCTATAGAATTTGCTGCCTTCATGATGTCGACATCCTGATTATAAAATCCCAGGCTTAAAAATAATATTGGAAGATTCGAGTTTTACTGCACAATAGACTGTAATTTTGCAGTTTTACTGTAATCACTCTTAATGATCATTGAAAGAGTCTGTATACTTTGTTATTATTAAAATGTCGAATGGAGGAAAATCAATGAACATTATAAATATTATCAAGCAAAGAAAATATTTAAGCAGAATTTTCCTTTTAGTCATGTCATCAATACTAATTTCCATATGCATATTCTCCATTATAATAAACCGCAAAATGGAAAGTAATTTGCTCCGGAAGGAATTTGACAACAATTCAAAAGTGCTGTCCCAGATGGAATACAATATAGACATGATGAACAAAACCATCAGCAATCTCTGCCTTTCCATATACTCCTCCGCTGATGTTGTAACCATGATGTACGGCAAGAATAATGACATAGGAGATCTGGCTCTATATATAAACAGGCTGAATTCATCAATACTTAACGTCAATGACAATATACATTCCATATATGTTTACAATAATTATGAAAAAGTGTACTATTCAACATTAAACAACCTTGTCATTGATGACATTGAACTAAATAATACAATTAATATATATGGGAAAATTCCTCCCAGGCTCAAGCCTATCCCACGGAAGTCGCCATTTGTTACAGGCAGCTCGAAAGACAATTCCAGCGTATTTTCCTTTTTCTATTATGACGCCCTTGACGGCAATAAGCACATGGATGGCGCTCTTGTTATGAACATAAAGTCCGGCTGGATTTATAACAACATAAAAATAATAAATACCATCGGGGGAAAATCAAAAGGAGAAGTACTTATACTTGATGACAGAGAAAATTTCATTGATTTTGGCGGCAAGGATGGCTTGAGTGCAAATCAGGAATTCAGACAGGAATTAATGGTTGAATACAAAACAAATAAGGGTAGCCACAAGGATAAAGGGTACTATTTCAGCACAATCGGTAAAAAGACATATCTTGTAACATATCTTATGATTGAAAACATAAACTGGGTCTTATTAAATGTACAAGGTTATGATGAGGTTTACCAGGACATCCACGAATTAAGAAATTATATGTATGTCATTGCATTGATTTTTCTAATCATTGCAGTAGTTATTTCTGCAACCATATCCGGAGGAATATACCGGCCTGTCGGAAGGCTTATAAAAAAGTATGGCTTCCGGGATCCGCATGAAACAGGGCCTGTAAAAGCAAGGGATGAAATTTCTTTCCTTAATGCCGTATATATGGATTTCAATAATCAGTTGGAAGAGTATAAAAAAGAAAAAAGCATGAGCAGGGACATCCTAAAAAAGTACTTCTTAAAAAGGCTGTTGACCGACAGTACTTCGCTTACGGAGGATGAAACAGCGGCAGGCAGAAAGGAGCATGGGATTTCGCTTGAATTGGAAAGCAGGCTTGCAGTATGTATCATAAAAATTGACGAAAAAAGCGGGACAAAGAGTAAATTGGAAGAGAAGGAAAAAGAAATAATTAATTTTGCCATTGCAAACATTGCTTGTGAAAGCATCTCCAAAAAATATGCAAATGAGCAAGTCGATATGAATACAGACTATACAACGATAATAATAAGTGTACGGGATGAAGACAATGACTACTTTGAAAGCATGCAGGAATATGCAAAAGAAATACAGGAGCATATCTTTCTACATTTTAGCGTATCCATATCCACAGTTTTCAGCGAAATGACCGACAATGTAAAATATCTCAGCAGGGCATACAATGAAGCTGTAAACCTATTGCAATACCGATTTATACTTGGTCATAATTCCATAATTGCTCCAGCGGCAATGGAAAAGAATAAACACAATCCAAAATTTACCTATTCTACAGAATCTGAAATAAAATTTATCAATGAAATTAAGACAGGGAATTTAAAGGTAGCAGAACAATACTTGTCTGTTTTGCTGAAAGAAATCTCAGAATTGAGCTACAACAATATCATATTGTCCCTGATTCAATTAACAAATAAAATTCAGAAGGCTATAGAAGAAATAAACCACACCAGGCTTGTACCTGTTCATATAGACATGAAGTCCATCTCCGTAAATATCGGAGAAATGGGTAACATGGCAGATTTCAGGGAAAGCATCCTGAATACCTTAAAATCTGTCATCCTCCAAACAAAAAACGGAGAAAATGAAAAGCACAAAATACTGGTTGATGCCATAAAGGAAATAGTCAACTCCAATTATCAAGATGCAGGCCTGTGCAGCCAGCAAATTGCTTCCTTGCTGAAATTGTCCTCGTTTCATATCCGTGATGTATTCAGAAGCCATACAGGCATGTCAATATCCGAGTATCTCAATGAAGTAAGGCTGGAAAAAGCGGTTGAATGGTTTAATAATTCAACCGCCGGTATAGGAGATGTGATGCGGAAGGTCGGAATGGAAAACGAAAGCTATTTCTATAAGCTTTTCAAAAAGAAATTCGGCACTACCCCGAAGCAGTATATCCTAAGCAAGTCAATCAAAGGCATATAAGCAGGTGTTCCATATCACCTTTACCTCTTGGAGTATCATGATTATTCATGATCAAATCCCGCTACTTTCGTATCGTGCCAAAGCCGTTCCACAGGAGATAACAGGCGACTATAACAGAACCCAGAATATCTACATATCGTGTTACCGCATGGACAGGTGCAATTGCGATTGCTGTTAAAGCAACGACAACGCAGAAATCTACAAATGACTTTGCACGATACAATTTCTGCTGTGCAGCTATGATAACATTGAACTGCTCACGTATCAGTGCACGATAGCGGAACCAAAACCAGGTATTCGTCAGCAATCCAAGTACAGCTATAACAAGACCCATAGTAACATTCCCAGTGGGTTTATATGAAGGCAGCCGGAATGCAGCTATAATTAACATCATAAATCCGGTACAAGCCATTGCATAGCCAACACATAGATTTGCCAGGTGTTCCAGCCGGCCTTGTTCAGCACTGTCAAGCTCACTATTTCGCTGCAGCTTGCGGTAAATCCACCACGAAACAAATATTGCCGCCAATTCTGTGCTTCGCCGTAAAAAATCAGCGATTTGGGTTGTGGAATAGCAAAAAAGGACAGATATACCGGTCACAATAGGCCCTGGCGCACTAAGCAGCAGCGCCGTTAGTAATGTTCTTTCGCTTTTGGACCTCTGATCTTCTGAGTGATTCATCATATTATTATACCCCCAGGAAAGTAAAAAAAGATACAAGTGCAAATATCGAAATGGCCGCAGAGAACGGAACTGTTATAGTGTCCGTGCCACGACGCGAGAATAATTCAACAAGCGCGCAGACTGGCGCAACCAGCAGCGCGATAGCAAGGCACAGATACCACGGCTCTACCGCATACATCATAGTTGTGATAAATATCGCCAACCAGGACACAGCAAACATGGAAAGAGTGCCTTCGACCGTCTTTTTCCCTTCTACCAGACGATGCTTTATATAGTGACGTCCATACGCTTTTCCGACTAATGCTGCTGCAGCATCGCCATAGCCCCAAGCCATCACGGCGACAACGATGACATATTTCCAGCTTGTTCCCATCCACCCCCAGAAAACAGCAGTCAAAACGATAATCATTAGGTAAGCAAGAATCAGGCTCATCTTCACTTCGCCGCTTTTTCGCTCAGCAAAAAACCTCCCGTACAGTGGGAAGCGTTCAACCAAAGCTAAGATCGGATACACAATTAATGCAAATGTAAGCACTGCAAGCACGGCCATATACCATGTACCGAACACATTGAGCAGCAACAGGACGGACATGAAACAAATAGTGTGAAGAATCTTGCGAAACAGCTCTGATGGGACTTTCACTATTTTTTTAAGCAATACTGTCAATGAACCTGCCAGGATGTAATAGCCTATGAGAATCCCCAGTCCAATCAAACCTTCATGAAGCATCTTTTATCTACTCCTCTAACCATTAACATGGATATTTGTTATGAAAGCTGAAAGGATTTTAAAAACTGCTAATCTTGCCGCGTAATCCTTTCATCAGCAATAACTAAATTTGCCTTGACTTTTACATATAAATGAATTATATTGACACTGTGTCCGTTTTGCAACCGTCAGATGATTATGAAACGTTGTGTTAACAACAAATTGCCATGCAAATGTTGTTTTCAACATGAAAATGAGAAATTTAATCTATACTTGTTGGAGGACTGTGCTTTATGAAAGAGCTGAAGCTGGACAGGAAAACACGTTATACCCGGATGGTTTTGCAGGATAGCTTGTTAGAGCTGATGGAACAGAAACCGATTTCAAAAATAACCATTAAAGAGCTTTGTGAAAAAGCAGATATTAACCGCACAACCTTTTATGCACATTACACAGACCAATGCGACCTTCTGCGCAAAATTGAAGATGAAACTCTTTCATGGGCAGAAGAAATGATTACCACTCTTCTCGATCAAACGGACAAAAATGAAACTATAAATATTCTCGAAAGAATTTTACAATACTTTTCTGATAACCGTAAACATATCAAAGTCCTGATGAGTGAACAAGGCGATATTGATTTTCAGAAACAACTTTTAACGTTGATATACAGCCAATGCGATATAACTCCTTCAACCGCTAAAAATACTGATTTGGTTACGAAAGAGCTTTACTTTATATTCGTTGTGAACGGAAGCGTCGGTCTCATTCAGCACTGGCTTAAGAATGACTTAAATAAATCGGTAAAAGAAATGACTGAGATTATATACAATATGGCTTCCCAGATCAGGTAAACCGCATGATGCCGAAGGTTACCGAGGTCATGCGCTTGTAAAAAAAGAATACCAGAGTGAGTCAAGGTGAGTCAAGGGACGGCAGACTGTGTGAAAATTCAAAATTCGCATTTTTTTTGCAAGATTGGCTTTTGCGAACTTCAAAGGTTAAAGTGATAAACAAGTAATACTCATGGAAACATTGAAATCTAGCAGTTAAGTCAAGCACTTTTGTTTACAGACATTTTAAAACTTGCAAGTTCGGAATAGTTATATTGCATAAAAATTAATTTTCACACAGTCTGAAAGCCCCTGCAAGTAGCTTCTGCAAAGGTTTAATAATTTTTTAGCAAATAACTTAGCACTTTATTGTTCTGTCAAATATCACTTTCGCATAATTCTCATCTGTTTCGAATGCAAAATATTATAAAATAATGTGAAAAACTTAACTATTTAAAATATCTTCAAGTTGGAGTCGGAAATTCAAATACAGGGTTCCGTACCTGGCACACGGAGTTGCTTCTATAGTTTCCCGCCATCAGGTTCGGCGACAGGTTTTTCAGCTGGCAACAATGCTCGCAGCAGCGCATGCATTTCATCAAACTTCTTTGTGCGGATTTGTATGCGTTTTCCAAGACGATATGCAAGATTGAGAGCAAAATCCCTACAGGCTTCCTTATCGTACAGTTGTACAGTGCTCAAATGCATTACTTCAACGCCCTGCCTGTTGAGGACTGCAGATCGTATCACATCTTTACCTTGCTCCGATGGACTTTTGTGAAAAGCAAAGCTTTCATATTCGACAGCCAGCTTTGCCGGCTTATAATACATATCGGTGAAGCAGCGTTTCTGACCTAGACGTTTACCTGCTTCGTCTTTTAGCTTTATTTCATAGTTGAAAACTGCGCCGTCAAGTCCATAGCCTCCCAGGGCATACGGCAAAGCCAGAATCATATAGGACATTGATTCCATGATGGATGCGGAACCATCTTCTATGTACTTTACCGCCCGTAAGGCTTTGAGGTGTCCACGGTGACCCGAGGTTTTCGCGAGAAAGGTCTTGAGTTTTTGCTTTGTCGTGATTGCCACGGAAGTATTGCCCGGCGGATGTGAACAAAGCTGCAAGCCAAGCAATATTAGCCGGTGGATATTTAATTTGCTCGCAAGTTCGAGAAACATCAATTCCGGTGATGCAACCATTTTGCCGTTTCTTGATACCACTGCACCTGCAGGCAGAGCAAGTTCACACAAGTGGATCATCCGGCCTTTCTTATTAGATCTCGCACTGCGTTCGGTAACTGTAAAATCAATCGGAGCTGTTTCAGTTCTTTCAGAACCCAGAACGGCTTCAAAATATGGTATATTCCAAAATATAGCAGCCGAATAATAACTCAAATACTCTTTCATATAACCATTATACGGTGAGATGTTCAAAATTTCAAGTAATGTGCTAATGTTCAGGATTAAAATCATTTTTTGGTAATATTTGTGCAGATTTTAAATTAATACACAGATATTTGGGGTTTTACTATCATTTCTTGAACATTACTTTAAATTTTGCACATATTACTATAAGGTGTGCAAAATTTCAAGTAGTGTGCAAATATTTAGGGTTGAAATCATTTTTTTGGTTATATTTGTGCAGATTTTAAATTAATACACAGATATTTATGGTTTTACTCACCACTTCTTGAACATTACTTCAAATTTTGCACATTCTAACCAAATTACTACTATAGCGCAAGTACTACCTGTAAGTTCTCTATTTGCACTAATATAAATCACATTCGTCGGCCTTTACCTCAAGAAGTACGTATATAAGAAATGTTTTAGTCGCTAATTGCAAACTTGTGTTCTATGCTGTAAATAGACATAATAATTCTTTGAGCTGTTGGCCAATATTTGGTTGACTTGCCATAAATAAGCAAGGGTATTGTGTTTTAAAGTTTTATGAGTTCTAACAAACTGTAATACATACTCTTGGTTAATTCCAAGGTTTTCATTGCCTTAACCGCTGTTTTTTTGTCTGGCAATCCTTGTATACGATGGTATAATAGCTGTATATTACCCTTTATCAGGAAACCTGGTTACATCCGGAATAAATGCATAATAGGTGACCTATAAAATCATTGCTTGAAAATGTTGACTAAAAGCAGGCTTAGTGTAATCTCAATAATCAGTTTATGCCGTTCAATAGCGTCCATATTCCAGACCCGCCCTGGCAAAGGCTTGTATGTTATTGTAAGGAGTACCTTCGCTAAAGTAATCTGTGGTTCCAAGTATAAAATTTCCTCTTGGCTTTACCATTTCAAGTACTCTTTTTACCTCCTGATATATTTCTTCTTCGGAAGCTTTTTTAAGAAAATCGATCTGGTCTATGTTGCCGCACAGCACAATGTCCTTTCCGATTTTCTCCAGAGCATCCTCAAGCAGGGTATCACCATATGGAGGAGCAGTCAGGGACTCGTAGACATTCATTTTTATTTTAGAATAATATTGAAGAAGTAAGGACGCATCTCCGCAATTGTGATACAGGTAGAATAATCCCATATCTTTGACCTTTTTTGTAAACCTGATTTCATGTGGAAGAATGAATTCCTTGAAAAATCTGGGGCCTACCATGGTTGCGTTTCCTACATTTCCGCCGCAGCATACCATGTCGGCGCCGGCAGCTGCAAATTGACTTATGGTATCTTGCATCCTGTCGGAAAAGTATAAAATCATTTCATTGAAAAATTCACGGTTTATATAGGGATCGACTATCAGATCATCAAGCTTTCTATAGAAGCTGACGCTGTTGAAAGCTCCCTGCGCCCAGGGAGCAGCAATTCCGTCCTCCCCGAGAAGCTCCCTTGCCTTCCTAATTATTGAACAATCATATTGTGGAACGGTAGGCTGATATTTGACAAACTGCTCAAAGTCAGCCTCTTCTTTTATGTAATAATCTACTACAGCTTCGACAACTTCATTCTCTGTCGCCCTGCTGTACCTTTTTTTCTGGGTAAGCTCCCGCTCCGGCGTCTTTATGACAGTGGTCATATTCCACTGATTACCCTCGTCTTCCCTGGTTTCAGTGACCTGCCAGTTTTTAGAGTCGCAGGCTGCTTCACTCAGGTAGTCAAAAACATTGCAGGTTCTTAAAATTATATCAAATCCGAAATGCTTGTATATTTCTATGCCTTTTTCCACAGGGTCGGCATCACATGAATTATAAAATTCGTTAATAAAATTATTAAAAATAAAGGGTACTACAGGAATCCTGTCAACCTTTTCCCCCTTTAACACTTGAACAATCCGTTCCCTGCCGGTCATAGCGATACCTTCTTTCTATTACTGCAGCGAAACATATTAATTATCCTTACAGAAATAGCGCATTAAAGCGTTTGCGATATTTCTGCAAGGCGCATAAATGCCGATAAATTAATGTTTGTTTCGCTGTAGTACTATATAATAATTACATTCCACTTCATAAGCCTGCCAAACATTTCCAGTTCTTTAAGGGCATCTCCATAAATAACCGCTCCATGGTGGGTGCCGCCGGCCATACTATATTTCTTCAGGAAATCCGCAACAGGCATTGAAGGCTCAAACCAGCCGTGGATGGATTCCTCCATATTGTCCTGTCCCTGGACATCCATCATACAAATTTTAGAAAGTATCAGGGAATAAGCATTTCCTGCACCAGGAGCAAGATTTGCATACACCGCTTCTCCACCTTTAAACCTTCCATATGCCACAGCAGGATTGCCTGCATCGGTATATGGAAAATCGGCTTCTATAACCAAGGGCTTTTCAGCCGCCAGATTGAGGTTCATTTCACCCATATGGCTTAAAAATATGGTATTGTCACGCCAGCCCGGACAGAACATTTCAGTAAATGAAGCCTCAAAGCCTGCTGACATAACAGCTCCAACAAAAGCAGCAGTCAGCACATCACCTTCGCCTGCATAGCCGATACCTCTTGTCATGGCTTTACTTGCCTCCATGAATGGCATCCTCGGAATTCCAAAGGTTTTGGTTATGTCAAGAAAATTTACGGTAAAGCCGGTAAGTGCTTCCTTTTCAATCCATCTGCGAACCATAAGGTTTGCTATAGCAGACTGTTTATGAACCTCTTCCGGTAAAGACCGGACATTATACATTTCATAATCTGAAGCCATCTCCAGCCGGATATCTTCATCTGAGACACATGCTCTGCAGGAAGCACCTGAAGAATCATCATAGGTAATAACCTCCATACCGATGGTGGCTTTTAAAGTCTCATAAGGAAGCTGAAAATCCCCCATTCCGCAGAAGGGCTTGCCGATGATACCAACTCTGGCATTGCGCATTTGCGCTGCCATGCAGCAAGCTTTGGCACATGCTGCCACCCTGTCTGCCACATCCGATTCATAAAGATGTCCTGCCTCAATATGGAACTCCTTACCATGCCTCAACAGCAGGTTGCACATGTCCTGTACCCCATGTATGCCATGGTTGTATAATATTGCATCAATATCCTGCAATGGTGAAAAATCATATGAGGGTGTAGTGTCAAAAACTATTAACGGAAGTCTGGTAGCCGAAAGGGGCACTATAGATTCCAACGATGGAGAATAAGCCAGATGAAGAGTGATAATTGCATCGGCAGCTTTCTCTTCAAACATTTTTACTGCTGCAGCAAACTCAGCTTCCACCCGGCAAACCGGAGCAGAGATAATTTCGAGTCCCCGCTTCTCCAATTCCATTTTGGCTTCGTTCAGGAATTTTTCCACACCTTTTCGCATATCAGGCATCGAATCATCATAAAGCTGTACATATAATGGTAATAACCCTGCTGTAATTCTTTTCACTGAAAACACATCCGTTTCTTTTATTTATGGTAAACGCTGTTACTATTCCTTGTTCAACCCCAGAAGCCGGGCGGCATTATTAAAAAACACATCCTCAATGTCCTCTTTTTTCAGGTGTGCTGCCTCTGATGCACGCCTGAAGGAGTCTATTTCTTCATACATGAAGAAGGTCAGACTCCCGGCATCATCTCCGTCGACCTCCCGCATATGGCTGTCTGAAGACACATCCCCATACAGACCGCGGGGTACCAGATTATAGTATTTGCCGTTTTCGCAGACCCTTCCGGCCCGCATTCTGAGAATGGGAAGATCGCTGCCAAACATGATCCTTTTGGTTCCAACCGCTTCAATGAGCTTGCTGAAAACATAGCTGTTTGAATTTGCAGCGAAATCAAACATCATATTCTTCGTCCGGGACAATATGTCCATGGCATTGCCCAAGTCTTCATCACAGTATGCCCGCCCCACATGGGCTATAATCAGTTTTATACCGGGGTATTTGTTTTCAATTTCCAGCATTTGCACCAGATTCACTTCATCCTTCAGCCGCCCCACACGTGGTATGTGCAGCATCACAATCCAGCCTCTTTTATCAAGAACCTTAAGCTGGTGCTCAGGCAGAAAATCAAATATTCTTATCTCCTTTTCCGGTATGTAATTGGGTGCAAAGTTCAGATAAACCTTGCAGCCCAGAAAGCCGCCCTCCTCGATCCCTTTTTCAAACATCGCGGCGCTCATACCGGGGTGAGAGAGGTATAATGAGGGAAGCCGGTACTTTCTTGAGCATTCCATTACGTAGGAATTACTTTGCCCAATGTCATATTCCTGTGAAGGAAATCCAAAGATGAGGGCATTTACTTTCTTACCCGGAAACATCAGACGGTAGGTTTCCAGCAAATCCTCCGCAGAGTTGTCCGCGGCAACCATTGACGGCCAGCCCACCGTCCGGTTGGGTGCCTTATTATCTTTAACCCTGAAGCTTTCCAGCCATACATGAGTATGGATATCTATCATGCTTTCAGGTAAAAACCTCTGGAGCTTATTCCTGTAAAAGTCCTGATCCACCTGCTTCACTTCAAACAATCCGCTCATTTGCCCATCCTCCTCAATCCACCCGGCTATTGTAAAACGAGTCTGCATATCCCATCCCTTTTTTGTATTGCTCATATTTCTCCAGATATGCAGCTTTCACAGGCTGTTTCACAGGACAGGCCAATTCATCTCCATTTACTTTACGGAATCCATCCGCAAAATCCTTGAATACACCTGATGCAGCGCCTGCTATGATTGCTGCGCCAAGGCATGCAATATTGGGCTCCTTGAATCTGATGGCAGAGCATTCAACAGTATTGGCAATAATATCCATCCAGAGATCACTCCTGGTTGCTCCTCCCATAATACGCAGGCTGTTGACGGCATACCCCGATTTCTTATATCCCTCAAGTACATACTTCATTTCAAATGCCACTCCCTCCATGATTGCTCTTGCGATATCATAGCAATCATGCTCAAGGGACAGCCCCAAAAGGCTGGCTCTGGATTTCTGGCTCCAGTTGGGAAATCCCCTGCCGCTGAAGCAGGGATAAAAAAGCAGGTTCCGTGCGCTGTCCAATCTTCCGCCAGCTTTTATATCTATATCTCTGAAGGTCTCGGCTTCCAGAGCCCCCTGATCCGATATTCTCAAGCCCAGCTTTTCCCGAAACCACTCCATGGCAAGCCCCGCAGTCGGAATTGAGGTCAAAGCACCCCACAGTCCCTCAATAGTATGGGGACCTATGGATATATTTGTCACCTCATCGAAGTCAAGCTTGTCTGAAATGGCCAGCACCACCCATGCCGTGCCGGTAGACAATATAATGTCCCCGTTATTAAATGCACCTGCACCAATAGCAGCACAATATTGATCATGCCCTCCATTGATGACAGCTGTATTGATATCCAGACCCAATATACCGGCAGCATTTTCTGTTAGTTTTCCAACAACGCTGCCTGTGGGAAGAAGCTCCGGAAGCTTATCACTTCCAATATCCAGAAAGGCAAGTATATCAGTGTCCCATTTCTTGCGGGTTGTGTTCATGAGCTGTGTTATACTGGCATTTGTCGGATCAATAGCATATCTTCCTGTCAGCTTGAAGTTTATGTAATCCATTGTAGTCAGATACTTGCAGGTATTGTTAAATATATCCGGCCGATTCTCACTGAGCCACCGGATTTTGACAGTGCACAGGCCGGGTAGGAGCTTCCAGCCTGTTCTATTATAGAACCACTCCTCGGCTCTGGACTTAAGCATTTCATCCTTAACGCCGTTTCCGCGCGAATCCATCCACACCATGGCATTGCACAGCGGAAGGTTGTTTTTATCTACAGGCACCATGCTTGCACCCTGTGAAGATATTGACAGGGCAATGATGTTGTGCCTGTCCTCAATTTTACTGATGCACTGCCTGCTTGTTGATACAAAAGCATCCCACCAGTCTTCGGCGTTCTGTTCGACAAATCCCTCTCCCGCGGTAATCAAGGGATACCCCTGATAGGCGCTTGCTGCAATTCTTCCATTATCATCTACAATCATTGCTTTTGTGCCGGTTGTTCCGACATCCACCCCTAAAACGTACATCTGCCTAAAACCTCCAGTTTTTATCAAGTCAACTATCCTTTCACTGCCCCTGCAACCACGCCTCTGATAAAGTACTTCTGCAGCGAAAGAAACAGGATAACAACGGGAATGCTGCACAAAAGGGTGCCTCCGAAAATCAGATCCCAGCTGTTGTAACGCACTGAAGCAAAACCATACAATCTTAATGTCAAAGGAGTCATTGAAGATTTGGATATTGTTATCAACGGTATAAGAAAATCATTCCAGATGAAGGTTCCCTTTATTATCAGCACTGTACCGGTAACAGTTTTCATCAAAGGCATATAAACATAGTAATATGATTTCATCAGGTTGCAGCCGTCCACGATGGCGGCCTCGGACAATTCCCTTGGAAGCGAGCGCATGAAGCCGGTATAGAGGAAAATAACCATTGGAAGGGATACTGCCACATAAACCAATGAAACACCGATATAATTGTTTATCAGGAATGTCTTCTTCATAATCATAATTAAGGGCACCATTACTATCTGGAAGGGCACCGTAATAACCAAAACAGAAACTATATAATATGCATTAAGAAGCTTGCTTTTAACAATAGCAATAGCAAAACCGGCCATAGAGCCAATCAATATCATAAGTACACTGGATATCACAAGTAAAAGCAGGTTGTTAAAAAAGGCTTCGGGATATTTCATTGCTGTAAATGCCCTGGCAATATTATTGAAAGTGAACTGCTCAGGCCTCATGAAATAAGGCTCAAGCTGAATAAATTCAGGTTTTTTAAATGCATTTATAAAAACATAATAAAGGGGAACTGCTGTAATGATGGATGCAAAGGCTAATATGATTATTTCAGGCAGTGGCCTCTTCTTTACTTTATTTGTTCCTGCTGTTTTTTTCATATCAGTTTACCTCCTCTCGTTTTAAAAACAACCTGAGTTCAATCAATGCAATTACTATTGAAATAAATGCCAGTATTACCGAAAGAGCAAATGCCTTCCCCTGCTGTATGGAATTATAAGCATACCTGTAAATTTCTATGGCCAGAGTACTTCCATAATACCCTGGTCCCCCTCCTGCAGTCAATACATAAGGCAGATCAAATGCAGCAAGAATGGCAACTGTGGAGAGTACGACATTTATAGTAATTGAAGGCGCCAGCATAGGCAGAGTCACCTTGAAAAACTGTTTTACAGGCGAGGCCCCTTCTACATCCGCAGCCTCATACAGCTCAACAGGAATGGCCATGAACCCGGCATAGTAGATGATGAGGTAGTATCCCAGTGCAAACCAGATTATGCTTACTCCGACAGACGGCAGGATAAGGGCTTTATCACCCAGCCATTCCTGAATCAGAAATTCAAGCCCCAGCTTATTTGCAGTCACGTTGATAAGTCCACTGTTATAGTTGTAAATGAGTCTCCAGATAAAACCAACCACCACCATGGACAGCAGACAAGGGAAAAACAAAAGAGACTTGACGAAGTTCCCAAACCGGGCACTCACCCGGACAATCAATGCTGCCAGAATAATTGCCAGTACATTAAGTCCGACTACATAGATTAGAGATAATTGAAATGTATTCATAAGTATGACAACAAAGCTGTCGCTTTGAAATATGCTAATAAAGTTTTCCAGTCCGATGAAATCAAATTCGGCGCGTATTCCGTCATAGTTGGTCAGGCAATATCTTAAATTCAATATTATAGGTATAATGATAAATACCAATAATACCAGGAAAGACGGCAATGCAAATATCAAGCCTTCAATTTCCCAGCGATCTCTATAGCTTGGTTTTTTCCGCATAATTATTACCCCTTTTTATATACCGGCAGGGACAGGACCTGCCGGCAGCAACTTAAATCCGTTCCGGGTTACACGTTACTTTTATTTCTTTGTAGCAGCATAGTCTTTTACAGCCTTATCCAGTTCAGCTGCTGCCTGTTCCGGAGTTTTTGTATTGGTCAGGACTTCCTGCATTTGTTTGAATGTAAGGTCAAGAGTATTTGCCGGAAGTATTTGGAATGCAAGAGCACTGGAAACCGGGGACTTATTGATTTCAACAACGAAGTTTTTCATTTTTTCGTTCAAAACTACTTTCCCCACATCCTGTTTGAAAGGCGGGGTATTCTGCCTCTGGTTCTGATAAATTGCAAAACCGTCTCCGCAGATGTAATCAAGAAACGCCTTTGATAATGCCTTGTTTTTGTTTTCTGCTACACTCCAGCCTGTTTCACTGCCTATAACAGGTACAATGGCTTCACCTTTTTTATTCCATGGAGGCAGGAAAACACCTGTCTCGAATTTCTTATTATCCATAAAGGTACCGGACGCCCAATTACCCTGGAAAATCATTGCTGCGTTTCCATCGGTAAATAAGGTCATACCACCGGTATAGTCGGTACTCATATAACCCTTTTGAACATAATCCTTGTCAGCCACAAGCTTGATCCTTGCATAAATATCAGCTACCTCAGGCGTATTAAGATTCAAGGTGCCGTCCAGGATTTTCTTGGCAAAGTCGGCGTCCTTGTTAGCCAGATTGTTGGCCAATCCATAGCTGAAGGGACCATTGCTGAGCATATTGGGGAAACCGCCGTACCATACCAGGGGAACAAAACCTGCAGTCTTCAGCTTTTCACAGACGGCCAGGAATTCGTCAAAGTCCTTAGGCACTTCGGTGATCCCGGCTTTTTTGAACATATCTATGTTGTAATAGAACAAAGTAGTGGCAATACCACCGGATATACCATACTTGACGCCTTTTTTCGGTGACGTCCATGCTGCCTGCATGGAATCATAGCTGTTGGCAAATGCCTTGGTATCTCCGATATCAGCTATTTTCCCATCATCAGCCATGATTCCGCCCAGCTCATCGCTGTTGTTTGAGAAGAAATCAGGCAGGCTGTTGGAAGCAAGCTTGGGCTGCAGGTTCTCTACAAGTCCGTTTCCCGTCATCATCTGAACATCCACTTTAACGTCGGGATACAGCTTCATGAACTCTTCAGCTTGTTTCTGGATGATCTCCGGTGCGTCCGGCAGCCAGATAAGGCAGCTTAGATCACCTTTAAGGGTTCCTGCTGCCGTAGTTTTTGCCGGGGTATCTTTCGTACCGGTACCACCACAGCCGGCAAGAATTGCTGTGAACATACACACAATCATGATAACCACAAGAGATTTGACAAAAAGCTTTTGCATGATAAAATTACCTCCTCTTTTTTTCACTGTTAGTTCTTGTTTATCAATGTAAACTGTTCCTCAGAACTCCTGTCGGTTTTGAGGCACAGGTCCATACTGTTGCATAAAGCAGTTCCAATGTCATGTATATTGTTTTGTGACACCCACCAGCCAATCATAGAATTCATCCATCTCATGGGGTGTCTTTCCTTCAGCGCCGGTATAATCACCCATACCCGATATGATAAGACCTTTACCGCCGGCTTGCATATTCTTTGGAACAAGGTATTCACCATATAGAGCCCTGTCGTCGGGCCTGTTTCCTCCGAAGCCTATGTCTGCATCGGTAGGTCCCGTCCACACTGCACAGCTGTCACCAATCATACTTCTGTATTTCTCAGGTTCACCATCCCTGGGTGCGCTGTGATAGTTAATTGCACGAAGCTGGGGTATTTTCACAGCGACGGGAATATTGTGCATCCAGTTGCCGCAGGAATGCAGGTATAAACCGTTGAAATGCTTTGCAATCCTGGCATTGTAAGGTACACAGAATTCTTCATATAGTTTGGGAGACATAAATGCTGCATTATCATCACTCATGGATATGCCCGTTCCGGCTTCTCCAAGGGGAAAGCCCCAACCGGGATAAGCCGGATTTTCTATCTTTTCCATTTGCTTCTCATAGAATTCAATGAATACGTCCGTTACCAGATTCAACAGATAATGTACTTCCTCGGGATTTGTATAGCATGCGCACATAAGATCCTCGGTCCGCCATATCATTGATGCTGTTGCCATGGGTCCCTGGGGGTCCGTTGCACAAATCGGGATATCTCCCCGTGTGTTTTTTTGGAAATAATCAATTGTTTTAAATAAGTGCCTCCAGAGCTCAGATTCCTCCAGCTTCTTTGGTTTAAGCTTATACACATCCTCAGGATTATCCGTAATCACAGGCTTTGCCCATGGCCAGTCGTTTTCATAATAATTAATTTCACACCCCAGGAGCTCCGCATACATCCCCACACCGTGCCAGGGCGCCAGCATGGGACAATAATCCGTCTTATGCCTCATGGTTGCCGAAATGTCGGAAAGCTGCTGGTGCAGCATGGCTTCCTTCTTGTATACTATGTCGTAAATGGTATAATCCAGCTTGACCTTTGTAGTCTGAACCACCGGAACATGGTCTGCAGCTTCCATCCGGTAGGATTTTATAAGTCTGGCTCTGGATTCTTCAACCTGCCGGTGATTGATGTAATAATCAAACTCTGCCATTGCAGGCTTCCCTCCCCTCAGCTTCATAATTTATTTATTTCCCGACCAGTTAAAATATATGTAAAATACAGGATGTATTTAATAACGTTACCGCACACGGTTTTAAGGGTAAAAAATTCAATAATAAGGATTTATCAGACAGTTCCTGTCAACGATGCTCTCTCTGAAAATAGTGTCTATTCTGGTATACAGCCGGTCAAATTCGGGCAATTTCTTTTCAGAAAGCAAATTAAACATATGCTTTACGGCCTGATATCCTTGCATATACGGATCCTGGCTGATGGTGGCCTGAATGACATTCTCAGCAATGAGCTTCTCCACATTGCTGAATATCTCATGTCCCAGTAGAATAACCTTGCCACCCAGGCCCTGGCTTTTTATGAGCCTTCCCGTATTTTCAAGAGAGGCGCCGTCAATATTGTATATGCCCCGGATATCCACCATTGTCTTAAGTATGCCGTTTATCAGACTATCAACATTCTCACCCAGAGTCTCCTGATCAAAGGTATAGTTAGCCACAATTCTAACATTTTTATGGTGCTGCTGTATAATTTCCTGAAAGCCCTCAAGCCTTTCACGGTAAACATAAGATTCCATGCTCCCCGTTATTGTGACTACATTCCCACCCTCAGGAAGGAATCTGCCCATCAATTCTCCGACCATCCTGCCGCTTTGGCGCATGTGGGGGCCGATATAAAAGACACGCTCAGAATCCTCAATATCATCATTGAGAGTAGCGACAGGTATCCCGTTTTCTTTAGCCTGCACGATCAATTTTTTAATAGCCGGGTTATTCAGCGGAACCATTACAATACCATGGGCTCCATCATCCATAAGCTTCTTCATGCCACCGGAAAGATCCTCCAATGTTCGATATCTGTTAATTTCCAACAGCATCAATTCAAGGCCGAAATCCCTGAGCTCGTTTTCCGCAGCTTTGATGCCTCTTTTAATATCCTTCCAGAAAAACTCAGGCATGCTTTGTATTATTATACCGATTTTATGCTTTTTTGCACTTAATGAAAGATACTTCGCCGCCTTGTTTGGTTTATAGTTATATTTACTTACAAGCTCCATTACCCTGCTGCGGGTCTTTTCACTGATGCCCGTTCTGTTATGTATGGCACGGTCTATAGTTCCTACGGATATTTTAAGCTCCCTTGCCAAATCATATATTGTCACTTTTTCCATTTGGAGAAAACACTCCTTAATTAAAATCGTTACCGATAACGGTCATAATATCTAATTCTACATACCTAATACAATATCCTTCTTTTTAATAAAATAATTTTATTTGTATTGTAGTGCTTTTTAATCCTTACTAAAGTTTTCTTTATTTATAAACGAGAACACCCCCTGCGAAAGTTATTCACAGAGGGTGTTTCAGCTTATTCATATGCTTATTATTTCTTAAGGACTTTTTGATACTGGGACTGTATATTGTCAAGTGCTTCTTTTGTTGAAATCTGATTCGTCAGCGCCTTATGCACCTCTTCCTGCATAATTGTGTCCATCTCTCCCCATTCTGCTATTCTGGGACGGGAGTCGCTGATTTTCATTGCTTCCAGTGTCATTGGCATAAACTCTATTTTCTTGATATCCGCATCATTATATACTGATTCCCTGCTTGGTATACCGCCCTGAAGCGTCCAATTCTTTTGTGTATCCTTTGAAAGCGCCCATGTCATGAACTTGTAAGCTGCCTCGGGGTTATTGGAGCCTGTTGGTATTGTATATGTCCATGCTCCATAATGTGCTGCTGTCTTGGCTTCCGAAGGAGTCAGCGCATATCCCAGCTTGCCTGTTACTTTAGAATTTGAACTGTCAAGTATGCTGGGAATACAGTCGTTAAAGCCCACTGCCGAGAATATGATTCCCTGCTGCATGGCAGTAACCAGCTCATCCCAGGTATATTCTATACTGCCCGGTACGGCATTTTTTAATAAAGATTTGTAATAATCAAGTGCCTTTAAATTGTTTGAGGAATTTACAGTCAAATTACCTGAGTCTCTTCCGCTGTCAAATATGCCTCCGTCAAAAGTCCACAACCAGTTCAAGAAGTCACAGGTAAGGGCTGTATGGCGCTTTGACATCGTTGCCAGACCATAGAAATTATCTGTAAGGGTCTCACCTGCCAGCTTATCGCCTGTCTTTCTTGTAAAAAATTCCGTTACATCAAAATACTCCTTAGTTGTCTTAGGTACAGCCAGCTCGTATCCATAACGGCTTTTGAAGGCGGCTTTTTCTTCTTCACTGCTCAAAAGATCCTCTCTGTACCACAAAAACATGATACAGGCATTGGAGGGAAATCCATAGTATTTGTCATTCCAGCTGGCACTGGCCTTCCACATGGCAGGAATAATATCCTTTACATCAAAGTCATCAGGTGTTAAAGACTTGTCTGCCAGATATTTTTCTATATCCTGAATGTAGCCCTTTTCAACAACACGTCCCAGATATTCATACGGAATTGACAGGACGTCATATATTCTGGTTCCTGAAGTAAAGTCCAGCATGGCTTTTTGTACAACCGTATCGTAGGGATACTTTTCTACTTCCACCTTGATACCGGTTTTTTGCTCGAAATCCGGAATAAGGCTTTCCATTGCATCGGTAACCCCTGATGCCTCAGCCATAAACTTTATACTGACAGCCTTGGTATCCTTGCCGCCCTGAAGGGTGGTTTGATTTTCCTGTGAAGCTTTGGTATTATTAATGCTTTTATCCCCGGAGCAGCCGGATAATGCCATTGTAAGCATAAGTGCCAGTGTCAGGGATATTATTGACTTTTTGTTCATAATCGCATGACCTCCCTTTAAATTTCAATAAATTGGGTACTTCAATGTTATCAAGCCAGGCGCCTGACCTGTTACATCCTTTACCAGCCTTATTCAGTGGAAATTCAGTTGCTATTTTATGGCACCCATTGTCATTCCTTTTACCAGATATTTCTGCACCATAATTGTAAATATTGCTATTGGCAGTGATACTACAGTTCCTATTGCGCATATTTCGCCCCAGGCCGTACCCTTTGAAGTTATGAGATTTGGAATGGCGACTGGAAGAGTGACTGTTTTAAATGTTGTCAGGACACTGGCCAGCAAATACTCATTCCATGATGTAATTATACAGAGTATTACTGTTGCAGACAATCCCCCAAGCACCAGCGGAAGCGATACTTTTAGGAAAACACCCGCCATGGAGCATCCATCAATAATTGCTGCTTCTTCTATGTCTACCGGTATAGTATCAAAAAAATTCTTCATCATCCAGACCAGAAGCGGCAGAGTAAGTACGGAGTGCGCAAGAACTATTCCTATAATAGTTGTAAGAAGTTTAAGCTTAACAACTAGAATATAGAAGGGTACTGCTATGATTATGGGGGGCGCCATCCTGATTAACAGAGTAAGTATCAGAAGTGCGGCATCCCATTTCATTTTTGAGCGTGATAGGCCGTAGGCCCCCGGGACTCCTATCAGTAATGCTATTGCAGTTGAAAGTGAAGCCACAATAAAGCTGTTTTCAAGATTCCGGCTAAACCCCTTGACTAAAAATGCCTGAATATAGTTATCCAGCGTCGGTTGAAATACTAATTTGGGGGGGATTGCAAAGAGGTCAATTCTTTCTTTAAAGGAACCAATCATCATCCAGATATATGGAAAAAGTGAAGCCACGCAAACAGCGGCCAATAACAGGTAGATAAATATTTTACCGTTCTTTTTATAACTGCTCATCAGTTTACCTCCTTATCACTGGTACTACAGCGGCATTTCATTATAATATCGGCATTCATGCGCCTTACAGAATTAGTGCGAAAGCTTCAATGCGCTAATTCTGTAAGGATAAATTGGTAATTGCCGCTGTAGTATTGGTCAGTCTGTTTTTCTCTGAAGAAGGCCCAGCACCGACAGACTACCGGCAAGAACAATCAGGAAGGTTATAATTCCCACACTTGCTCCGTAGCCCATATCCCAGTTGTGGAAATTAACCTTGTATGTGAACATTTCAATGGATTCAGTACTGGTACCCGGGCCGCCTCCCGTAAGCACAAGAATTTCGTCAAATATTCTGAACAGGTCTATAATTCTTAAAAGTACAGACGTCAGTATTATGGGCAGCAGTAATGGAAGAGTTATGTATATGGTGGTCTGAAATTTACTCCCGCCATCGATTTTTATTGCCTCGTAAGGTTCCTGCGGCAGGGCTTGAAGCCCTGCCAGCATAATCAATGCCAGGAAGGAAGTCCAGTGCCATACGTCCATTAGAATAATGGCACAAAGAGATGCAAAGGGAGTCCCCAGAATGGACTTGTCTGCATATATCCCCATATGCTCCAGGTAATAGGATATCAGTCCAAACCTGTCCATAAGCAGCAAACGGCTCATCAAGCCTACTACAATTGGAGCAATAGTCATTGGAAGCAGAATGACGGATGTAAAAATCCTGGTACCCTTTAATCCCTTAAACAGCAATGAAGCAATCAGAAAACCGAAAACCAGCTGCAAAGGGATGGTAATTACAATGATAATAAGGGTAATCCGCAGTGAATTCCAGAACTGGACGTCTGTAAAGACCCTTAAATAATTATCCAATCCGATGAATTTCCCATCATAGCCCGGAAGAGCAAAGCTAAACTTCCTAAAGCTTATATTCAAGGCATAAAGCATGGGAAACGTAATTACAAGCAGCATGTATATCCATAACGGAATCCTGCAAAAATATGCAAAGCCCTTTTTTGAGTTCATCAACCTCACTCCTGACTTTTTTGTACTCCGGCATGCATTACTTCTTAAACGCCGCCTTCAGGGCTTTTTCAAATACAGCCAGGATTTTGTCCGCCAGTTCAATGTTAACAGTCAGTGGAGGTTTGATTTTTATAACGTTTTTAATAGCTCCGGCAAGTCCGAAGAATACTCCGTTTTCAGCAGCTTCATTGTATAGCTTCAAGGTCTCTTCATCAGCAGGCTCCTTTGTAACCGGATCCTTTACAAGTTCAATGCCTATATGCAGGCCCGGGCCCCTGATGTCTCCTATTTGAGGATAGACCTTCTGCATTTCCTTAAGCTTGCCTGTAAAATACTCACCCATTTTAGCAGCATTCCGGCACAGCTTGTTTTCTATAATAAAATTCAGATTTGCCAGAGCAGCAGTATGAATAACCGCATTGTTCATATTTGTATATGCATCCTCACCTACAGGATCGAAGCCCTTCAGTTTTTTGCCTGCAAATACCACACCCACCGGCCATCCGTTTCCTAATGCCTTTGCACTGGCAATAATATCAGGCATTACTCCAAAATACTCAGCTGCAAACATTGTCCCCATACGTCCGAAGGCGGTCTGTACTTCATCATACATCATAAGGACGCCGTACTTGTCACATATGCGCCTTACTTCCTGCAAATACTCCTTCGGTGCAGGAATCTGGCCTCCAACACCTTGCAGTGGTTCAAGGTATACTGCGGCCACCGGCCCGCTGGCAGCCTTGGAAATGGTCAATTCCAAAACCTTGGCACAGGTCATATTACATTTGGGATATTTTTCACCGAAATGACATCTGTAACAATATGGGTTGGGCACTCTCAGGAAATTACTCATGAAAGGCCTGAATCTGAGACCAAATCCGTACTGGTCTACCCCCCTGGTCTGGGTTGGCGTCCATGATGCGGCAATAGTGGTAATGGAGTTGCCATGCCATGCTCCATACAAGGTGATCAGGTTAAGTGCATCCGGCCTGTTGATCATTGCAAGCTTGAAGGCAGACTCTGAAGCTGTAGAGCCGCTAAGGGACAGTCCAACCTGAGTTAAATCCCCCGGTGCAATTTCTGTCAGCTTTTCAATAAGCCTCACCCTTGGAAAGGTATCATGTATCGGTCTGGCATGGGCAAGAATCCCAAGCTGTCTGATAATGGCCTTATTGATCTCTTCGACGCAATGTCCGCTGTTAAGCGCCCAGGCCTGTGCCTGGCAGTCAATATACTCATTTCCGTCCTTATCTTTAATTACACAATCCTTACCTTCCGCAAGGAACGGGCCCTTGGGGACATCGCCATGCAAATAATGCTCCATGATTCCATCTATCTCGTTCTGTGAAATGGTTCCGCCCATCAGGTCGTCATAACGTTTATCAGCCTTGTTCATAAAGATACCTCCTGTATAATACGATTCTGTTTTCGGTTACCTTACAGGAATATACTAACATGAACGCAAAAACTGATAAAGGAGACAGGATTGTAATCAGGGTGTCTTATATTCTAGTTATTTTAAATTTTCCATATCCTCACCAATAACAATTTTAGGGAAATATACCTCCACAAGGGTTCCGGTACCTTCCTCACTGGATATTTTGATTCCGTAATCCTTTTCAAAATAGTGTCCGATTCTCTGATTGACATTTCTCAGACCGTAGCTGCCGGAGCTATCGTCATCCGTATAGATCTTTTGGAGGACCTGGTTCAGCTTATCACCGGTCATCCCGGCGCCATTATCCTTCACCATCAATTTTACTGTTGTATTGTCTGAGCAGCCTGCAATTTCTATGAAACCTTTCTGCTCCTCCGTCTCCTGTATTCCATGAATGATAGCATTTTCTACAATGGGCTGAAGAATCAGCTTTGGTATGGCATATTCAAGAATATCCCCGGAAATATTGTAGCAGGCTTCTATTGCATCATTGGATTTTATTTGCTGAATTTGCAGATAGCTTTTTACATGCTCGATTTCATCACCGATACTGACAATATTCCTGCCCTTGCTAAGACTCAGCCGGTAAAAATTGCTTAAAAGCTTGAGAAATTTCATTATATCCCGTGCTTTATATTTTTGTGCCATCCAGTTGGCCGTATCAAGTGCATTATACAGAAAGTGCGGATTTATCTGGGCCTGGAGGAGCTTGACTTCTGCACCTTTCTTTTCAAGGTTCTTTTTATACACCTCGTTTACAAGTATATGGTTCTCATAGACCATATGGTTGAAAGCCATGATAAGCTCACTGATTTCGTCCTTGTAAACTACTTCAAGAGGCTCTTCGTATTTTTCCACATCTATTTTATGGATGTATTGAATGAGCTTTCTTATTCTTCCTGTTATATTAAGTGAGAGTAAAGCTGCAAGCACTAATGACAATAGAAATGCAGCAAGTGATATCTGAAGAAGGGAAATGAATATTGCATTGTTTTTATCAACAAAGTTCTGCATTGATATAATTGCCACAAGCTTCCAACCAAGGTCAGGCAGCTTGTCTGTTATAATCAGGGACATTTTTCCGTCTATCTCCATGGTACTCCTGGTTTTTGTGTCCGGCTCCTCCAATATGAATCCGTCCAATGTATGTATTTTCTCACCAATATTGACCGTATCACGGCAGGAAACAATTTCACCGTCGTCTCCAATAAGGTAAATTGCTCCGTTGATGGCTTTTTCCGTTTCACTGAGAATATTGTAAAAATCCTTTTCCCGCACATCAATGCTGACATAGGATATTATTCTATCGGTCTGATTATAGTCTTTCAGTACCCTGGTGCAGGAGATGAGCTTTTCATAGCGGTTGTCTCCCGACTTGAAATCATAGGAATTTGTCCAGCACAATTTACCGTTGAGCTGCCTGGTTTTTTCAAACCAATTCTCTCCTTCTGCTTCCTTCAGGTTGAGGTAATCAAGGGTCTGCCTGCTGCTGTTGAAGGAGTTCTCCAGGTAGACCCTGCATCTGTATATTGCAGAATTATATGGAAATGAATTATAGATATCGCTGATGACGACATAATTGTTCAGTTGTTTTTCGAAGCTGCTTTTTTCCATGGAATCCATTAAGACCTTGCGGATGTTGGGATTTGTAGCAATAGAATCAGATATGTCCATGATCCTGGCAGTAAAAGCGGATATATCAAGACTTAGACGCGAAACGGAATAATCTACACTCTTTGTCAATTCTTCTTCTATGATGCTTGTAGATTTGTAATAATATATAATTCCTATACTGACGGTTATAATCAGATTGATAATTAAAAAATTGAATATGATTTTTGTCCTGAAATGGCTGTTACCGTAAAGGTTTCTGATAAATCCAAACATTTTCATAAGTCATGCCCCAGATGTGGAGACTGTTGACGTTGTTCATACTCTGATGGATTCATACCGGTATACTTTTTGAAAATCTTGCTGAAGTACTTGGCATCGCTATATCCCACCTGTCTGGATATTTCGTAGAGCTTTGCCGACTTTCTGCCCATCAGTTCCTTGGCCTTCTCGATTCTGAACCTGGTGAGAAAGCTGTTAATGGTTTCACCTGTTTCCTGTTTGAACAAAAGACAAATGTATGACGGCGTAAGATATACATCACCGGCAATTGAAGCAATAGTAATATCTTCATGGTATTTTTCATAGATGATTGACTTGATATCCTCAATAACTCTCTTTGAAGAATAGCGCTGCCGGCTTGCTATATCAGCGCAAATAGCTTTACACGCAGATAGGATGTGGCCTTTCAGGTCTTCTATGGTTTCCAGCTTAAAGAGAACATTGACCATTTCATAAATATCAAAATTCCTGTCGGTGGTATTCCCGCAAAATTCATTAACCACCCTGTTCATAACAGAAACAAGCTGAAGACATCCTCCATGAATATATTGTTTATCTGCCGATTTCATACTGCCCAGCTTGTTGAAGATACCGGTAACTATTGTCTCAGTTCTCTCATAGCTTCCAAGCCTTAAAGCAATGAGAAGGCTCTCGGAATCTTTCGAATCCAGTGGGTTCTCTATCTCATGCTCCAGCTTGATACCGCTGCTGTAAATGATTTTATTCTTTCCAATCAGCATTTTTTGGTTCACTGCATATATGGCTTTCTGATATGATGAAGCCACCTTCCCGATTTGGTCGACCCAGTCGCCGATACCTATTGTAACGCTGAGCTTGAGATAATTGTTGAGCTCGCTTTGGATTTCATTGGTTATTATCTCAATTTTTTCTTCAATTACAGACTCGTCTGTATCCGAATTGAAGCATATGATCCCCGCATACTCATTTTCCCGAAGCTCAAATACTACTCCCTCGGCAGAAGCATTGACAGCGCTGTTAATTATATTAATGGCTGAGAAGGATAGCAGCTGCTTTTCATGAATTGAATGAGCACCCGATAGTAAATAAAAGTCATCAATATTGACGAGGATCACCATGTAATATCCGCTTCCTGACAGGTTGACTTCAAGAAATGCTATTCTTTCTAAAATCTCATCACGACTTTTTATTTCACCTGAAATCAAAAGCTGGAAAAATTTCTCCTGAAGCAGCGGCAGGCTTTGCCGTATTTTGGTTTCCAGTTCCTTTCTGTTTTCATCCATCTTTTTTTCAAGCCTGCACTTGCCTGCAGCCTTGGCTACAACAGCTTCAAGCTCTTCCGGATCTACCGGCTTGAGTATGTAATCAATAACCTCATATTTGAAAGCAGATTTTATATATTCCAGATCAGAATAGCCTGTAATAAAAATAATTTTCAGCTTCGGAA
>Ga0366780_1016_pt1 | contig 27648 bp, 26 predicted proteins | sample BONcelN113001E11_FD_207073 | JGI IMG/M metagenome (GOLD analysis project Ga0366780, IMG submission 207073) | Enriched cells from coal bed in the Powder River Basin, Montana, United States - BONCAT cells N11 rep2 HSBNCT.N11.300.1.E11 ...
TGGTAAAGATCATGTCGCCATGCTCGGCGCGCTCAGCGGTGTGGCCGCCGGAAGTGCTGGCGGTAGCTGACTTCGGCTGGCGGATCAGGTGGCTCCAGGACAGCGCCTCGAGCCATTTCGCATGGCCTTCGTCGCGCGATTCGCCCTCGATCTTGGTATCGCCACCTTCGAACTTCAGGTAAATATCTTTCATTCTTCTTGGCTCCTTTTATGTTAATGGAGCACGCAAAGCGTGCTTCCGACGGGGTACTGCTGGGTGTTGCTGGGTACTGCTGCTAAAAAACAGGCTTTAGCCGGTTATGCCTTTGCCGATTGCGGCAACTCGGCCACCAGGCGCAGGGACACGCTCAGTTCATCCAGCTGGAAGTGCGGCCGCAGGAAAGTGACGGCGCGGTACACGCCGGGGCGACCTGGCACCTCGGATACCGACACCGACGCTTCGCGCAACGGGTACTGTGCCTTGACTTCCTGGGAAGCGGAATCGTCCATCACGACGTACTGCGCCAGCCAGTTGTTGAGGAATTGCTCAACACCCGACGCAGCGGCGAAGCTGCCGATCTTGTCGCGCATCATCGACTTCAGGTAATGCGCGATGCGGCAGGAAGCAAAGATGTATTGCAGTTGCGCCGACAGCACGGCATTGGCGTTGGCGGAATCAGTGTTGTACTTCTTCGCACGCTGTACAGACTGCGCGCCGAAGAAAGCGGCATAGTCCGTGTTCTTGCAATGCACCAGCGGGATGAAGCCGAGGTCGCTTAATTCCTTTTCGCGGCGGTCAGTGATAGCGATCTCTGTCGGGCATTTCAGCGCGATTTCACCATCGTCGGTCTTGAAGGTATGGGTCGGCAAGTCTTCTACGAGACCTCCGCCCTCAACACCGCGGATCGCCGCGCACCAGCCGTAATGCTCGAAGGCGTTGGTCAGACGAGCAGCGAAGGAATAGGCGGTGTTTACCCACAGATACTTGCTATGGTCGGTACCATCGACCTCCTCGATGAAGTTGAAGCCTTCGGTGGCGGTGCCTTCCTTCGGGTTGTACGGTAGACGGCCGAGGAAGCGCGGCACGGTCAGGCCGACATAGCGGGAATCTTCGGACTCGCGGAAAGACTTCCACTTGGCGTATTCGAGCGTGTCGAATACCTTGGCCAGGTCGCGCGGCTTGCCGAGGTCGGCGAAGCTGTCGAGTCCCAGCAGTTCGGCCGATGCCGCGCTGATGAAGGGCGCGTGCGCAGCGGCGGCAACATGCGACATCTGCTCGATGAAATACATGTCTTCCGGCTGGCGGGTGATATCGAAGTCGCCGATCAGGGCGCCGAAGGGGGCGCCGCCGAAGGTGCCGAATTCTTCCTCATACACTTTTTTGAACAGCGCGCTCTGGTCGAAGTCGATGGCATTGTTAAAGTCGCGCACCAGATCTTTCTTTGTGGTGTTGAGAACCTTGATCTTCAGCATTTCACCGGTCGAGGTTTGCTTGCACAGGTAGTGCAGGCCGCGCCAGGTGCTTTCCATCTTTTGGAACTCAGGGTTGTGCATGATCTCGCTGAGTTGCCTGGAGATCAGGCGATCCAGTTCAGCGACACGCGCGTCCAGCGTGGCAGACAAATTATTCGACATGACAACCGTGCCTTCGAGCACCTGGGACACCAGTTCGCCGATCAGGTCGCGGGCGCGCGCACGTTCGGTGTCGGAACGGGCCACGCGGCTTTCATTGACGACGCGGTCCAGCAGGCTGGCGCTATCTTGTTCGAATTCTGCCGTGGACAATGCTTGTGCTTGTGCCATCTCAATCCTCCTTGCGCTTGGTTTCTTCGCCCAGCTGTTGCAGGCTTTCGGTGCTGGTCAGCACGTCGTTCAGAATATCTTCCAGCTTGTCGTTACCGGCCAGCTTGTTGCGAAGGTCGGAGAGCTTGGTGCGCGCTTCCAGCAGCTTCTTCAGCGGCTCGATCTGCTGCACTACGGCTTCCGGGCGGAAGTCGTCGATCGATTTGAAGGTCAGATCGACGGCGAATTCGCCGCCCTGATCGCTCAGCGTATTCTTGGCACGGAACACGGCGCGCGGCGCCAGCCCTTCCATGACATCGTCGAAATTGTCCAGATCGACAGTCACAAACTTGCGGTCTTTCAGCTTGGGCAGCGCATTGTTAGATTGCCCGGCGAAGTCGCCCATCACGCCGACGACGAAGGGAATTTCCTTTTGCTCGATGGCGTCGCCGATTTCGACGTCGTAGGTCAGCTGGACGCGGGGAGGCCGAATTCTTTGCAGCCGCTTTTGCACACTTTCTTTTTTAGCCATGACGAATCGCTTTCAAAAAATATTGGTTTGTAATAGGAAGAACAGCGGGCTATTTCAGGGATTTGAATGGGTCAGCGGAAGCGCTTACCTTCGGCTCGATCATGGCGCTGACCTTGGACGCTGCCGACGAAAAGCATTGAGTTGCTCACTGTGTTCCACCAATAATTTAAACATACGTGGCAGCGGATGTCGCTGTGGCAGCCGGCGCGGCTTGGGCTTTCACCGCCGCATTGCCATGAGTTGCGACTTTCTTTCGCTGGCGTGGCGCCGGGCTTGCCGTTTTCTCGGACTCCGCCGGGACCAGCACTTTTTCACCGAGAGCTTGGCGCAGCGATTTGGTCAGATTTTCTGCTTCCTGACGGGCATTCGGATTTACCGGATTGTGCGGAACCAGGCCTTGCACGGCCTTGGCAGCCACGCGAAGTCCGGACACCACCAGGAGGCTCTTGGCTTCCTGGTTGTTGGCATCACGCGCGAGGGCTTCATTGGCCGCCAGAATCGAAGAAGCGTAGTTACCTTCGTCAAACCAGATGTTGGCGATCTTCAGCCAGGGAGCGACATTGGTCGGGTTTTCTTTTGTAGCCTGGTTCAACAAGGCGATCGCCTGGTCCCGCCGGCCTTTGCCCATTTCGGTGTCGGCCTGCGTCATCAACGGCTCGATGCTTGGCTGGCCATCGCTGCCGAGGGTTGAAGTAGTTGCGCACCCTCCGAGCAAAACAACGCCAAATACTGCCACTGCTAAATATTTGTTTTTAATCATTAATGACTCCGTTAAAGATTTTCTAAATGCAATTTCACTTAACAACGTTTCTTAGCCATAATTTCTTATATTTTTATTATTTAATATTTACACTAATATAACTTTTTGATTATCATTTGTGCAATGTTTCGGATATACTAATCGAAACGTTATACAAATTACAATTATTATTTGTACATTTTTGCAATTTTTACCGACACAGGTAAGCGAAGAGCGAAGGAGCAATCGGTGTGGGGAAGCAAGATAACCATTGCGTAGCAGGAACTACCGGTGCATCGAAAATGCAGATATCGGCACCTCAACCTGCACGCGCATCACGCATCACGCTGGTGCTCGCCGTTTGCCAAGCGCTTGGCGGATGTGGCACGGCAGTGAAAATGGCTGCAGATATGCTTGCCGAAAAAGCCTTGAACGCCGTGGGGGTCAAGGTCGACAACCCGAATGCGCCCCGCCCGCCCAAGACCGTGCAACTTCGGCTGGAAACTGCGCAGGATTTAAATGCCGGTGAAGACGGCCAAGGCCTTTCGACCGTTTTCCGGGTGTACAAGCTAAAGGAGCACAACGCATTCCTTGCTACCCCATACGCTGCTTTCGGCAACCCGGAAAAGGAAAAGTCTTCTTTCGGTCAGGACTTGCTGGAAGTGCGCGAAATAATTCTTTCACCTGGCGAAGTAATGGATCTGAAGGAAAAAGTTCCCACCGACTCCCCCTATCTCGGCACGGTCGCGCTATTTCGCCAGCCAAGCGCGCAACGATGGCGCTTCGTCTTCGCCGCAGCAGATTCGGAAAAAAACGGCATCACATTGGGCCTGCATGCCTGCGCCATGACCGCCACCACCACGCCGCCGGTGGGCATGAACTTGAACGAAAGTGCGCTGCTGTCGCCGGCGCGCTGCAACCGATGAAATTCATTGCCATCCACGACCGACTGACTACTTATCGCACAGCTCATGAATCCACTTTCGAAAATCCTGTGGGGCGAAGGCCTTTTCCTGCGTCCTCAGCACTTCCAACGCCAGGACCTCTACCATGAAGCGCGCCTGGCCGAATTCAGCCGCGCGATGCATCCCTATCTGTGGGGCGTACGCAAGCTCAAGTTGGATAGCGACGCTCTGGCTTCCGGGATTCTGCGCGTCGCTGAAGTCAGCGCGATCCTGCCGGATGGCGAACTGATCGACGCGCCGGTCTGCGATGAACTACCCGACCCGGTCAACCTGGCCGGCATCGATAACATCGGTAACGGCCTGACTTTCCATCTCGCCCTGCCCTACCTGCGTGACTATGGCCCGAACTTCTCTGCCCAGCGTGAAACTACAGGCCAGGTGCTGCGCTATTACCAGCACGACGAGGCCGCGCCCGACCTCTACACCAATGCCATTGAATCGGAAGTGTCGGTGTTGAAAAAATCGCTGCGCCTGCTGTCGGATCGCGATAATCGTGAACAGACCATCTCGATCCCCATTGCGAGAGTGCGCGCCAACAGTTCCGGCGGCTACGAGCTCGACCAGAATTTCCTTCCGCCGGCGCTGTCGGTCAAATCATCGCCGCAAATTTTCCTGATGCTGAGGCGCCTGCTGGAAGTCCTGCAAGCCAAGGCACAGGCGCTGTACGGCTATCATCGTGAACCTTCGCAGCATATCGTCGAATTCCGCTCGGGCGATATCGCATCGTTCTGGCTGCTACATACGGTCAACAGCGCCTGCGCGTCGCTGCAGCACCTCTATCATCATCCTGCGCTGCATCCGGAGCGCCTGTTCCATGAACTGCTATCCCTGGCCGGTCAGCTGCTGACTTTTTGCAAGGCGTATTCGCTGTCTGATCTGCCGGTCTACAACCATGTCAATCCCGGTCCGGAATTCTTCAAGCTTGACCAGATCATCCGCGAGCTGATTGAAACCGTCATTTCCGCACGCTACTTCAACATCGCTCTTGCCGAAATCAAGCCGGCCTTCCACCTTGGCCGCATCGACTCGGAAAAAGTGACCAGCAACGCCGCCTTCTACATCGCGGTGGCTGCCGACATGCCGCCGGCAGAACTGGTAGAAGCCGTGCCGCAGCGCATCAAGGTCGGCGCGCCAGACGATGTGGAAAAAATCGTCTCCTCGGCCATGCCGGGCGTGCGTTTGATGGCTGCACCGCAGGTGCCCGCAGCTATCCCCGTGCGCCCTGGCTGTTATTACTTCTCGGTCGAACCGCACGGCCCGCTGTATGAGCGCATGATCGCCGCCAGCGCTGTCATGGTCTACGTGCCTGCCGTGTTCAAGAACCTCAACCTCGAACTGATCGCCATCGCCCAATGAAGCCCAATACCATTGCTCCCTCGCTGTACGCCGAAGGCACGCCGCTGCGCCAGGATACCAACGCTGCCAACCGCAGCTTGGCTGACATGCTGCACGACGGTTTCTATCTCTTGCTGCTGTTGAAAAATCGCTACGTGCCCAGCGATGCTGCGCAATTCGCCGCTCAGGTGCGCAGGCTGCTGGATGGCTTCGAGCGCCAGGCTCGGCAAAAGAATGTCTCGGTGGACGACATCTACGCCGCCAAATATGCTTTTTGCGCGGCAGTGGATGAAACGATCCTATCCACCGATTCGCCGATTCGCGACGAATGGGAACGCTCTCCCCTGCAACTCATCCTATTCGGCGACCAGCTGGCGGGAGAACATTTCTACAGCGAGCTCGAAACCGTGCGTCACCGCGGCGCCGCCAGTGTAGAAACCCTGGAAGTGTTTTACATGTGTCTCCTGACCGGCTTCCAGGGCAAGTACATGTTGGAAAGCAAAGAGAAACTCAACTACCTGATTGCAACGCTGGACAAGGAAATCGCCCATCTGAAGGGCAAGCGCGCGCAATTCGCCCCGCACTGGAAATCACCCGACAGCATCAGGCACATGATGCGCGCCAACATTCCCCTGTGGATCGTCGGCGCCGCTTTCACGCTGGTCGGCGTGGCGATCTACGCCACACTCAGCTGGTATTTGGCTAACCATACCAACACTACTCTGGGCAGTTATTACGACATCGTGAAGCTGGCGCCCAAAATCGCCAATATCACGATCAGCCTGCCCTGAAATGAATTGAAGCGAGCAGTAGCGCACCAATGCAACCCCCTTTGCGGAGCCGTACCTTATGCCAGACGATTCCGGATTTCCGTCTTCCCTGCCGGCTAGCCTGCCGAGCCTGACCGGCACGTGCCGCGAGGCTTTCCTGCAGAGCCTATCCCAGCACGCCCGCCTGCTGACCATCGACACGCCTCTGGAAGCCGCCACCCTCCTGGTCGAGCGCTTTTCCGGCCGCGAAGCCATCTCCGAGCTGTTTCGTTTCGAAGTCGATTGCCTGACCACCTCCGCCAGCTTCCCCCTGCACGACCTTACCGACCAGGAAGTCACCGTGTGCCTTTTGCGCGCCGATGGCAACACGCGTGTTTTCCATGGCATCGTCGCGGCTTCCCGCCAGTTGGGTAGCGATGGCGCCCTAACCCGTTATCGCCTCACCCTCGTGCCTTGGATGGCGCGCTTGACGCGCCGGCCCGACAGCTACGTCTTCCAGGATAAGACCGTGCTGGAAATTATCGAGGAAGTTCTGCGCGACTATCCCGATGCCAGCTACCGCTTCGATGTCAAGGCCGAGCTGCCGCAGCGTTCGGTTACCATGCAATTCCGCGAAAGCGATTACGACTTCATCGCCCGCCTCCTGACCGAGGAAGGCTTGAACTTCTATTTCAGCCATGACGATGACCACGCAAGGAATAAGTCGCCTGTAGTGCAATCGTCCGATGCACCGGAAACGAAAACCGGGCAAGCGCGCCACCGCTTTATCGTCTTCGACGACAATGCCTTCCTGTCTGCCGGCGCGCAAGCTACCGTCCGCTTCAACCGCGCGTCTTCCACCGAGTCCGCCGACACGGTTACCGCCTTCTGTCGGCGCCACCAGGCGCAAGCCAATGCCGTCACGCTGGCCAACTGGGATTACAAGAAGCTGGTTGCCACCGCCGCCGAGGACATAGGCGACGACAACCTCGAGCACCTACCTCCACTGGAAATCTATGAAGGCGCCGGCGCCTACCGCTACACCGATGAAGCCGAAAGCAGCCGCATCGCCCGTGCCCGCGCCGAATCGCTGCGCTTTGCCCAGGACGTCTGCCATGGAGAAAGTGCGGTGCGCGGCCTGGCGGTAGGTACCTGGTTCAACCTGACTAGCGCCGACTATGAAACCCTCGACGGTGGTGGTGAATTTGCCGTACTGGCCATCGAGCATAGCGGCGCCAACAACCTTTTCCCCGGTATCCCGGACCTGGCGCCGAGTGATGGCGCCGAGCCCGGCACTTACCGCAACCGCTTCACCTGCGCTTCGCGTGCATTGCCCATCCGCCCGCGTTACTGGTTGCCCAAACCCACAGCACCCGGTGGCCAGGTTGCCCTAGTGGTCGGCGTGGCTGGCACGGAAATCACCACCGAGCGCGACCATCGCGTCAAAATCCAGTTCCCCTGGCAGCGCGGCGACCGGGCTGCGTCCGGCCAGGATTTGCATCCGGCCACTTCCAATGCCCCCGGCAATGATTGCACCGGCACGTGGGTACGCGTGGCTGAGCCGGCAGCCGGCGCCAACTGGGGCGGCAATTTCATTCCGCGCATTGGCCAAGAAGTGCAAGTCGATTTCATTGCTGGTGACATCGACCGGCCTGTGGTCACCGGACAGGTATACAACGGCGCCGATGCGCCACCCTTTCATGGTGCCGACAACCATCCAGGCGCACTGACGGGATTCAAAACGAAGGAGTATGCCGGCAGCGGTTATAGCCAATGGGTGATGGATGACACGCCGCGACAGTTACGCCAAACCTTTGCCACCAACTATGCCGGCAGCCAGCTCAACCTCGGTTACCTGATCCGCCAGAACGGCAATGTGCGCGGCGGCTACCGCGGCAACGGTCTGGAATTGACTACCGATGCATGGAGCGTGCTGCGTGCCAGGCGTGGCTTGTTCGTGACGACATCACAGCGTGCGCAAGCCGTCTCGACGCAACTAGATAGTGAAGAAGCACAAGGCAAGTTGAAAGCGTCCGGGGAACTGGCGCAAGCCTTGTCCGACGCTTCAACGCATCATCAAGCCGTCGCGCTATCCACGCCAGCGGGCGTAAAGAAATTGACGAATACGCTGGATGGAAAAGTTGGCGCCGATGGCGCAGACGCACCGGCCTTCTCGACGCCGATTGGCCTCTTTGATAGCGCGGCCGGGGTTAATGCAGCCACGCCGGCTTCGAGCGTCGCCTTTGCGGGGCAGGATCTAAGTCAGACTATGCACAAGGCCATGCGGGTAACGGCGGGACAGGCGGTGTCGATAGTCACGGGCAAGACCACTTCTCTCTTTACCCATGCCGGCGGCGCCAAGGTCATCGCGGGCAACAGCCCAGTGTCGTTGCAAACGCATACGGGGGCGATGGATGTGGTGGCAGACCAGGCCATGACAGTCACCTCCACCAATGGCAGCGTCAAGGTGCAAGCCAAGGAGGAAATTCTGCTGAATGCGGGAGGTGGGTATATCCGGCTCAAGGGCGGGAATATCGATATTCATTGTCCGTCGAGTGTTTCAGTAAAAGGCGCTTCGCATGACTTCAAGGGGGCGGAAAGTGGGAGTGTGAGTTTGTTGAAATTATCGTGTGATGCCACATCAGATTTGCTTGTAATTTTACCGCCTGAAAAGCGAAGATGTAGCCAGCAGATAAACATCGAAGATATGTTACTTAACGACCCTGAATTAATTGGAGCCCATTATGAGATATGGACAGTGGGATCTAAAAGGAAATTATTGGCACAAGGTAAATTTAATTCATCATCAAAGTCGGTACGTGTCTTTACTGAGTCGCAGGAAGAAATTGAAATGATTGTTGGTGACAACGAGTGGGCTTCTTACACCCATATTCAAAACAAAATTGATGAATTCAATGGTGACGAGTGGTGAGTAACTGGAAGGAATTTCTGAATAATTTCTTTAGGCCAAAATCTCTTCCTGGGCCAGGCAAGATCATGGTCAGATTCATAAATCGATACTTGGAGCCAGTTGATGGTATTAAGTACAGAGTGATTTTTGATAATGATATCAAGATAGAAAAGAGCACAGATACGGATCCTTCAGTAGAAATTCAGCCTAAGAGTACTAATCCTGTCAAAATTTTTGTATGGTCAAGAAATAAGAAAAGCTATAAGCTCATTGATACTGTAATACCGAAAATCGGCCAATCGCAGCTGGTATATGAACGAATGAAAACGTTCAAACATATTAGCAAAACACATCAACATCCTGCAGACTCCACGGCAAAAAGTACGATTCCGGCAAAAAGCTCTCGTGCAGATCTTGCTGTGCCAAAAAGTAGCGAGACATCTAAAAAGACTGCAACCGCGGAGACACCACCAAAGGATAATCAAGGAGTGATCCCTAACCAAACACGGAATAATCACGATGAGCCTGAACATCAAGCGAATCGACCTATTCCCGATCAAATCACCGTAACCCAATTAAAAAATATTTTTCCTGCTGCAACTGAGGATTATTTGCAGAAAATTGCAGAAGAACTGAACACCGATTTATCAAAATATAAGCTAGATTCAATATTGAGAAGAGCCCATTTTTTTGCACAAGTACGCGAAGAAGCTGGACCTGCATTAACTGCAAATGAAGAAAATTTAAATTACAAGGTTTCTGGATTAAGCTGCTTTAAATATTATAGAAACAATCCTGAAACTGCTAAGCTACATGGACGCGTTGAGAATCCAAATAACAAAAAGAAGCCATTGCAGCTAGCAAACCAAGAAGCCATAGCTAACCACGCATATGGAAATAGAGAAGGAAATGGCGATCCCACGTCAGGCGATGGCTGGAGATATAAGGGGCGCGGAATATTCCAGCTCACGTTCAAAAAAAATTACGCGGCGTTTGAAAGGGATTACAGCAAATACTGGCTTGGCCCTACTCCAAGTTTTACAAAAAATCCGGAAAAAATAAAAGAATTTCCTCATGCTGTTCGTTCAGCAGTTTGGTTTTGGATAACAAATGAAATTTATAAAATTGCGGAGCAAGGTGCTTCTGACGCGGTAGTTGAAAAAGTTACAGCCATAATAAATCCAGGAAAGAAGCATTTATTAGAAAGACAAAAGAATTTCAAGAATTTAACTTATCCAGCCTTCAAATAAAAATGAAAAAAACTATTCAGGGTATTTTTCTTGCTATAGCCTTATCATCATATGGCACAGTTTTTTCTAAGAATTTACTTACTAATTGCGTCAATGGCGAGCGAATTTTTTTCTCCTGTTCAAGTAAAAGTAAAGTAATCTCGTACTGTGCATCGCCTATTAAATCTTCTTCTCCGTATTTAGAGTATCGCTTTGGCTCACCCAATAAAATTGAATTGAGTTATAAAGTTTTTGGAAGTGATTTAATCAAAAAAATTCATCGGGCCGATGTTCTTGGCGCAAGTAGCGCATCAACTGCAATTTGGTTTACCAATAACGAAATTTCTTATATTTTAAATGACCCAGTAAAAGGTACCCCCTCATTGGAAGTCATAGAAAATAAACAGACTATTGCTAAGTTCAATTGCGAGATGAATTTTGCTGGAGACACATCTATGCCTCTCAAACTGATTGAAGATGAAAGTGCTCAAGAGTTTTTTAGACTTTTTGAAAAAAATTGACAGTCTTTAAAAATCTATTATCAAATACAGACCAGAATTCCTTCCGATTTTTAATAGGTCGCCGGACTCCGCCCCAATAAACAATATTTTGTGAAACTGGAAATTTCGGAATGATCTCACTTTAAGAAGGTGAGTAATGTCGAGAAGAACAGCGAATTTATCGTACGGCAGATTGCCTTATGCATTGAAGGTCATCTAACTGGGGAAATTGGTGGAAGTTCAGAAGTAGAGCGGCCAGTCCTAGGCTTTGCTTTGGATAGTTCTTCGGCCTTGCCTCCCACAAGATAATTCCTAGTTTCCACCTTCTTTCCCTAACAGCCCGAAGATACACATGAATTAACAATCATCACATACTCCGCGCCGCGACAAAGTGATATAAATATCGCCATTCAGCAGCGGCGGAGCAGCCATGAAAGCCATCCCCTTCGAGAAAACTTCGGTTGCAGAAGCGCAGAACAGCACGTGGCAGAAACCGCCGCCGTCTAAAACGCCGGAAAAGAATTGGGATACGCATCGCTTTGGGCAAAGCCAGGAAAAGCCGGACATCAAACTGCTGATGCCCTGGGTGCAGCAACTGCCGCCGGAAGTGAGGCCGCGTCAGCTTGTCATTCACTACGCTCGCATCGCCAACAAGCTCGCGTCACTATGGCCGCATCCCATCGCCTGCGAAAAATATCTCAATGAATTGATGATCGATGAACGCGGCGACCGACATGGATTCCCAGCCGACGTGGCGCTGGAACTAGCAGCGTTGCAAGCCTATTTCGCCACCCATGTGCTGGTTCATCACTATGATGTCTGGGGAACCCGCATTGTCTGACGATCCAAAGCCGCCAGTAATGCGAGCAGGTTTCGCTCTATAGCTTGCCTGCCCGCTTAAGGCGGTAAGCCAATCCGTCGGCGATATCCTGATGTTTGTTATGCAAGGCGAAATCGAGCGCATCCATCCCCTTTTCATTCCTGGCGCTCAGTTCGGCCCCATTATCAAGCAGCAGCTTCACGGTCATGATATGGCCCTCGCCGGATGCCATCATGAGCGGGGTGGTCTTGTTGGGCGAACGCGCATTGACGTCCGCTCCCTTTTTGAGCAATAACTTCACGATGTCGTTATTGCCGCTGGCGGCCGCATAGTGAAGCGGCGTCCAGCCCGGACGATTGACAGTGGCACCCTTCGCCAGCAAGGTTTCGACCGCAGCGAAGTTTCCCTTGAAGGCAGCGACCATCAAGGCAGAATCGCCATTCCTGGCCTTGGCGTCGAGATCGATACCGGGTGCATTCACCAGCACATTGAAAACCCGCATCGCGCCTTCACGCACTGCAATGATCAAGCCATTGTCGCCGCGCGCTTCATCGACCAGATTCGGGTCGAGACCGCGCTTGAGCAATGAGCTGATTTCCTCCGCATCATCAGCCTGGGCCGCCCTGAAAAAATCCTCGAAGGCGCCGGCAAAGGATAAAGCCGGCAACAAGCAGGCGAACAGAATCAATGCGCGCAGGTGCCGCCAAATGGAACGACTGGAAAGACTGTCTCTATGCATGGAGTTTGAAGAGTTTGTGGAAATTGTCGGTAGTCTGCCGTGCCACGTCTTCCAGCGGCACGCCTTTGAGCTGAGCAATAAACTCTGCCACGTGCTTGACCCAGCCAGGCTGGTTCATCTTGCCGCGGTGCGGCATAGGCGCCAGGTAAGGCGAATCAGTTTCGATCAGCATCCGTTCCAGTGGCACGGCGTTTGCCACGGCCTGCAGTTCCTTCGCGCTCTTGAAGGTGACGATCCCGGAAAAGGAAATGTAAAACCCCATTGCCATCGCCGCCTGGGCCACTTCCAGCGATTCGGTAAAGCAGTGCATCACGCCACCGGCGCCACCTGCTTCTGGTCCTGCACCCTCTTCACGCATGATGCGGATAGTGTCCTCCGCCGCAGCGCGGGTATGGATGATCAATGGCTTGCCGGTTTTGCGCGAGGCACGGATATGGGTGCGGAAGCGTTCGCGCTGCCATTCCAGTTCCTCCAGCGGCCCCTCGTGCCGATAGTAATCCAGACCGGTTTCCCCGATGGCGACGATTTTCGGATGGTCGGCCAGGCGAACCAGTTCGTCAACACTGGGCTCGGGCGTGTCGGCATAGTCCGGGTGCACGCCGACCGAGGCATAGACGTTGGGATATTGCTCAGCCAGCGCCAGCACTTGCGGAAAGTCCGGCAGGTCGACCGACACGCACAGCGCGTGCGTCACCTGATTTTGCGCCATGGTGGCAAAAATTTCCGGCAGGCGCTCCGCGAGCTCGGGGAAATTGATATGGCAATGAGAATCGATATACATGGGCGCTATTTTACGCTCGTACGCCCATGGCAGTCCTGGCAGGATTACAGCGTGTGAGTGGCCCGTGAGGATCCCAGCGCGGCGCCGAGCAATTCCTCGATGCGCTGACGCACGCGTGTGCCGGTATCGTCGCCGGGGAAATGCACGCCGATGCCTTGTGCCCGATTATTGTTGGCGCCGGCAGGTGTGACCCATGCGACTTTCCCGGCTACCGGGTATTTATTGGGATCATCCATCAGAGTCAGGATCAGGTAGATTTCATCCCCAAGCTTATAATTTTTATTGGTTGGAACGAAAATCCCGCCATTCACGAGAAATGGCATGTAGGCGGCATACAGTGCCGATTTTTCCTTGATAGCCAGCGACAATACCGACGGCCTGGCGACCGGAGCAGCTGGGCTGGCGGCGGGAGTTTCAGCCATGGTGGTAGTGATCCTTATCTTGTTTTATCACGAATACATTTTCGCATAGTCGAGCAGCATGTCCTCAATGAACAGCTTGGGCGACAAGGGATGCTCGGCAATGGAGCGCCGTTCGCCGATGCCTTTTAAGGCTTGCAGCAACGCCGGGACTTCTACTTGCCCGCTCAAGGCGGCAAGTTCCTTCCGATAGCGCGGATAATACCGGATTTTTCCTGAAAGCTTGACAGAAAACAGGTCGTAAAGCCAGCGTTGCAGCCATTCGACCTGTTGTGCCGGCGCAGTTTTCTGCAAGCGGTCGGCAGTTTTCAGCGCATCCTCGACACTCGGTTTTGCCAGGTGGCGTAGGAATTCCTCCATGGTGCCACGGCTTTCCGATTGCCCCATTTCCAGGGCGGCCAGCGGGGCGCCGCCCTGCTCGGCCAGCCACATATCGGCATCGCCGACGCCTTGCGCCTTCAGCCAAGATAAGGCCTGATCGGCAGGCGGCAATTCCAGTGCGAATTTGCGGCAGCGCGACAGAATCGTCGGCAGCAAACGGTCGAGGCTGTTGGATATCAGGATGAAGACCGTTTCGGGCGGCGGCTCTTCCAGGGTTTTGAGCAAGGCATTGGCGGCGGCATTGTTCAAGGCTTCGGCGGGATATAACAGGACCACCCGCTTGCCCTGCCGGTGAGTCGACACGTTCATGAAGTCGCCCATTGCCCGGATTTGATCGATACGAATATCTTTCGACGGGGCCCGGGTCGATTTGCCGCTTTTTTTTGTTTCGCCGTCGTCCTCTTCGGCTTCGCCTGCCGCGCCTTCCGCATCGTCCAGGACTTCTGGCCGGATGCGGCGGTAGTCCGGGTGATTATGTTGAGCGAACCAGCCGCAGGAACCACACTTCCCGCAGGCGTACCCCAACTCATCCGGCGATTCGCACAGCAGGGACTGCGCAAAATGTTCCGCAAACAGCGTTTTGCCAATGCCGCCTGGACCATGAAACAGGATCGCATGCGGCAAACGCTGCCGCAGCTGCTGCAATTGCCGCCAGGCGGCTTCCTGCCACGGGAAAATAGCAATACTCATTGAATTACAGTCGGTTGCATCAACATCAAAGAAAGTACTTTAAGAGATTTGGAGAAATCACTTTAAGAGCAAAACCAAGTAAATATTTCTTTTTATTCAGATACTTGCAAGCATATCTTCCAGCTGTTTCTGAATTGTGTCTATGCTTTGCGTCGAGTCGATGATGCGGAAACGCTGGGGAAACTGGCGCGCCCGCTCCAGATAGGCAGCCCGGGTTGCGGCAAAAAACTCGGCCTTTTCCTGCTCAAATTTATCCGGCTCGCGGGCAGCATCAAGCCGCGCGCGCGCGACTTCCAAAGGCACGTCGAACAGCAGTGTCAGATCAGGCTGAAGATGCGGATGAACCCAGTTTTCCAGCGCGGCCAGTTTTTCCATCGACAGCTTGCGGCCTCCACCCTGATAGGCAAAGGATGCATCGGTAAAGCGGTCGGAGATTACCCATTGGCCAGCCAAGAGGGCTGGATCGATTACCTGGGCGATATGCTCGCGCCGCGCAGCGAACATCAGCAAAGCCTCAGTCTCCAGATGCATGCGCTCATGCAGCAGGATATCGCGCAGCTTTTCGCCGAGCGCGGTACCGCCCGGTTCTCGCGTTACCACCACATCAATGTCGCGCGCCCGCAGGCGTTCTGCCACAAACGCCAGATGGGTCGACTTACCCGCGCCGTCGATACCCTCGAACGTGAGGAATTTACCTTTGTTCAATTTTCTTGTTCCCGTTTAGCTGGTATTTCCTGACGGCGCGGTTATGCTCGTCAAGGCTGCTGGAAAAGTGGCTGCTGCCGTCGCCGCGCGAAACGAAATAGAGCACATCCGTGCGGGCCGGATTGAAAGCAGCCGCAAGCGCGGCCGCTCCCGGAAGGGCGATCGGCGTGGGCGGCAGGCCAGCATGCACATAGGTATTGTACGGCGTGTCAGCCACGAGGTCGCGCTTGCGGATATTGCCGTCGTATTTTTCGCCCATGCCGTAAATGACGGTCGGGTCCGTCTGCAGCAGCATGCCGCGCTTTAATCGATTGACGAAAACGGCGGCAATCATGTTGCGATCGGCTTCCGTGCCGGTTTCTTTCTCGATGATGGAAGCCATGATCAGGGCTTCATAAGGCGACTGATAGGGCAAGGAAGGACTGCGCTCGGCCCATGCTTTCTGCAGGCGCTTGATGAGCTGGGCATGCGCCTGTTTATACACCTGCAACTCGCTCGCACCCTTGGCGAACCGGTACGTATCAGGAAAGAACAAGCCTTCGGCATACTTGTACCCGGGCGCGACCTTGGCCAGCAATTCCTGTTCCGTCAATGCCACCGTATCGTGCTTGAGCGATGGATGCTCGGCGATCGCCTCGCGCATTTGCCGGAAGGTCCAGCCCTCGATGATAGCCAGCGACTCCTGGGCGAATTCACCCCGCACCAACTGATCCAGCAGCCTGAGCGGCGTTGTGCCCGGCTTGAGCTCGTAATGGCCGGCCTTGATCTTGCCGCCCTTGCCCGAGATCCGCGCCAGAACGATGAACAGCCTGGTATCGATTGGCACGCCGGCATCGGCAATCTGGCTGGCGGAACTGTTCACGCCGCTGCCGGGCTCGATGGCGAATTCGCGCGCCGGCTGGCCTGCGGGAAGGATGGGCGAGCGTGCCCAATAGACCATGCCGGCGCCGGCCAGCAACATCAGAACAAGTCCCAACACCAGCAGTTTTTTGAAAAAACCCATGTTTTTTTGCCGCTTCTTGCGTACCACTTATGCCCCTTTTACCTGCATCCCTTTAACCCGCATCGTTTTTACCTGCGTTTCTTTAGCCGCTTCGTTTAGGCAGTTTTTGTTAAGCCGATTTTTAAGCCCTTTGGGCGGCTTCAACGAAAATTCTGCATCGCATCTATAATTATCCGAAGCTTCTTTATATCCATTATCGCCGTTCAATTGCGAAAAGGCCTTAATGATAATCGTATTGGCGCACATGCAAGCAGTATGCAGGCGCGAAATTTTATGGATTGGATCACGACAACCATGACTCCCTGGCAGCAATTTCTGACGGAACAAGGATTTCGCTTTCCGCAAACTGGAAATCATGAGGCAGTCGGGCCTGATCCCGCCATCTGGGCGGATGCGGCTGCGGACGGCTTCGTGTCTCCGCTTTGCGATCTCGGTTTGATGGCCTTTTCAGGCGAAGATGCAGCACATTTCCTGCACAATCAGCTCACCAACGATATTGAAAACCTTGGACTGAATGAAGCACGGCTGGCGGCCTATTGCACGCCGAAGGGCCGCATGCTGGCCAGCTTCCTGACCTGGCGCAAGGACGAGACTGTTTTCCTCGAGCTGCCGCGCGCCATTCAGGCGGCGGTGCAGAAGCGACTGCAGATGTTTATTCTGCGCGCTAAGGTCAAGCCTGCCGACCGCTCCGATGACGTGGTCATTCTGGGTGTGGGCGGCGCCAAAGCTAGCGCTGCACTGGCAGCCTGGTTCCCGGAATTGCCATCTGCCGCTTTTGCAAAGGTGGATGGAGAAGCCGGCACGCTGATCCGAGTCGCCGATGCATTCGGTGTCCCTCGTTACCAGTGGATCGCCACGCCGGAACAGGCGCAGCGGGCTTGGCCGCAGTTGGCGCAGTCGCTGCGGCCGGCCGGCACCGCCTTGTGGCGCTTGGCTGATATCCTTGCCGGCATACCGCAGATTGTCGCCGCGACGCAGGAAAGTTTCGTGCCGCAGATGATCAATTTCGAAGTCATCGGCGGCGTCAATTTCAGGAAAGGATGCTATCCGGGGCAGGAAATCGTCGCGCGCAGCCAGTACCTCGGCAAGCTCAAGCGCCGCATGAGCCTGGCAACGCTTGACGCCGCGTCGGTCAACGAGCCAGTGGAAGCTGGCATGGAAGTATTTTCCCCGGCCGATCCGGAACAGCCCTGCGGCATGGTCGTCAATACGGAGAAAAATTCGCCAACGACTTTCGCGCTGCTCGTGGAAATCAAGACCTCCGCGCTGGATGCCGGCTCGATCCGGCTCGGTTCGGCTACGGGACCAGCGCTGAATATTCAGCCGCTGCCCTATTCCATTCCGGATGCTTCATAAGTCTGTAAAAGACTCGGACGTGTTCACAGGCCGCGGCAACACCATGGATCTATACGTTTACTACCGCGTCGGGTGCGCGCAAGCGCCGCTCTTGTGCGAACGCGTGGCGGCCATGCAGGCAGCACTGAGGCAGCGATGCGGCGTCACGCCGGGCCTCAAGCGCCGCCCGGAAGCTAAAGACGGGCGTCACACCTGGATGGAAACCTATCTCAACATCCCCGATGGTTTTGATGCGATACTGTCCGAAGCGGTATTGGAATCTCAACTGGCATCGCTGATCGACGGCGAACGCCACACGGAATATTTTTTGGATATCACCACATGTGCTTGATCGTCTTTGCCTGGCAAGTTATTCCCAATACGCCGCTGATCGCAGCCGGCAACCGTGACGAATTCTATGACCGTCCCGCTGATCCCGCCGACTGGTGGCGCGATCATCCCCATGTCTATGCCGGGCGCGACCTCAAAGGCGGCGGCACCTGGATCGGCATCACGCGCGACAGCCGTTTTGCCGCCCTCACCAACGTGCGCGCACCGTCGGAAATGCGCGACGACGCGCCGACGCGCGGACGCCTCGTTGCCGATTACCTGACCGGGAATCTGACGCCGGCGGAATACATTGCGCAGATCGCGCATGACGCCGGCCGTTACAATGGATTCAATCTGCTGATCGGCGACCGTGAACAGATGATCTGGTTTTCCAATTGCGCGGATGGCGATGAACGCAATGGCAAGCCGCTGGCTCCCGGCGTGTATGGCTTGTCGAACGCCGGGCTGGATTGCTGCTGGCCCAAGGTCGTGCGCACCAAGGCGCAATTTGCCAGCCTGTTGTGCCAGGCTGCGCCGGAAGATGCATTTTTCGAAATGCTGACCGATACGACGCTCGCATCGGACTGCCGCTTGCCCAAGACCGGCGTCAGCCTCGAACTGGAGCGCATGCTGTCGGCGGTCTATATCGAATCAGAGAATTACGGCACGCGCTCGTCAACCGTGGTGAAACTTGCCGCCAATGACGAGCCGATTCTCTGCGAGCGCATGCTCCGGTAATTCCGCACCTCTTCGTCGCCCATTCGTCACCCGGTCATCACACGCCACCCGCCTTGACTGCTCAGGTCAGCCGGCAGCGCATGTGGATATGCGGGATGCCCGCATCCGGGAATTCCTCTCCTTCCCGCTCGAAGCCGAAGCGTGCATAAAAGCCTTGCGCATGCGTTTGCGCGTTCAAGCGGACTTCATGGAAATCGCGCTGCCTCGCCGCTTGTATCAGGGCGGCGAGAATGGCGCTTCCCACGCCCTGGCCGCGCGCATGACTTAGCACGGCCATGCGGCCAATGTGGCCATCCGGCAGCAGCCGCCCGGTTCCCAGCACTTGGCCGGCCGCATCCCTTGCGATGGCATGGACAGAAACTTCATCCATGTCATCCCACTCCAGCTCGACCGGCACTTTTTGCTCGACGAGGAAGACTTCCGTTCGCACCGCGCGCGCTTCCTTGCCCAGCATAGCCCAGCTGCCGAGTTCGATACGACAGTCATCTAGCGAAAGACCCATCCCGCCACTCCCTATTGTTTCGGTCTCAGCCGTGCCTGCAGCAATGCCTTTGCACGCGGATCAAGCTCGAGCGGGTCGCGTGGCATTCGCTCGTGCACGATATCTTCCATCCTTGCTTCGACGGCTGCCAGCATTTCCGGGTGCGTATGGATGTAAAAGCGATTTTCTCGCACGGCGTCAAAGGTCAGTTGCGCGACTTGCGCAGCCGTCAGTTTGCCCGAGCGGACCGCTTTTTCAGTCAGGAGGCGCGATACAGCCTGACTGGCGGTCGGCTCGGCGCGATTGCGTAATGCTTCCGGGCGGTTGCGTTCCGAGCGATGGATGCCGGTCGGAACATAGTGCGGACAAAGCAGGGATGCACCTATCGGCACATCGAGCAGACGCAAATCGTGCAAAAGCGTTTCCGACAGCGATACCACGGCATGCTTGGTGACGTTGTAAGCGCCCATGTTCGATGCATTCAGCAATCCGGCGACCGAGGCGGTGTTGACGATATGCCCCTCGTAAGCGCTATCCTTGGCAGCTGCTTCGAGCATGAGCGGCGTGAAAATGCGCACGCCGTGAATTACTCCCCAGAGATTGACGCCGATAAGCCATTCCCAGTCCGCTTCGCTATGTTCCCAGACCAGCCCACCGCAACCGACTCCGGCATTATTGAAAAGCAGGTGGACGGCCCCAAACCTTGCCATGACTGCATCCGCCAGGGCTTTAACTTCCTCACCATGCCGCACATCACAGCGCATGGCAAGCACCTCGGCACCTTGCGACTCAAGCTCCGCTTTGAGCGTGTCGAGCGCGGCAGAATCGACGTCAGCCAGCACCAGCCTCATGCCGAGTTCTGCCCCGGCGCGAGCGAGTTCGCGGCCGAATCCGCCTGCCGCTCCGGTAATGACGGCCACCCTGCCGGCAAACTGTTTCATGCGACTGCTTCCTTAGCCACGACTCAGTTTTTTAGCAGCATCGGTGCGCTTCAGATATTTGAAGGTCCCCATCGCCTTGGCAACCAGCTTGTCGCCATTCCAAACCTCGCCTTCACAAAAGCACATGGTGGTGGAACGATGCAGCGTCTTGCCCTTGGCAATGAGGCGCTCTCCCGGTGTACCGGCAGCCTGCAGGAAACTGGTTTTCATCTCTACCGTGACGCTTGCCTGAATGTCCGGGTTGAGTGAGCGCCCAGCCATGGCCATGGCCACATCCAGCAGCGTCATCGTCAGGCCGCCATGGGCGACGTGCCAGCCATTCATGTGCCGCGCCTCCAGGGTCAGGCCGAGTTGTGCTTCGCCCCCGCCCATGCTGAGCAATTCGACGCCCAGATCTTCCAGAAATGGAATGGCAGTGGGAAAGGGAATTGCTTCGTTTGCTTGCATATCCGCTGTCATTGGCGTGCCCCCGAAGTGTCGGATAGCGCGTCAAACTTCATAAAAGTTACTTGCCGCATGGCTTTCTTTACCTTTGATTCATTACTTCAATTTGCGTTTTGCAGATTGTAACCTGACACTCCCTGCCTGCTAAGAATTCACGGCACATTGCGCTATCCAAATCGCCTGGGATTTGGTAATGTCCACTGGCCCAATTTGCAAACTCTTTTCTTATCCAGCCATCCATGAACAAGCCGCGCCGACTTGGCACTCCACTCTCCCCTTCCGCCATCAAAGTCATGCTGCTTGGCGCCGGCGAACTCGGCAAGGAAGTCGTCATTTCCCTGCAGCGCCTCGGTGTCGAAGTCATCGCGGTCGACCGCTACCCCAATGCACCCGGACATCAGGTCGCGCATCGCGCGCATGTCATCGACATGACGGACGGCGCGGCCTTGACTGCATTGATTGAACGCGAACAGCCGCACCTCGTCGTGCCGGAAATCGAAGCGATCGCAACCCCGGCACTGATGGAGCTGGAAAAAACCGGCAGCGTCACGGTGATACCCACTGCACGTGCGGCCTGGCTGACCATGAACCGGGAAGGCATCCGCCGGCTTGCCGCGGAAGAGCTGAACCTGCCGACTTCGCCGTATCGTTTCGCCAGCAGCCTCGATGAATTGCAGGCCGCCTGTGCCGAAATCGGCTATCCCTGTGTCGTCAAGCCGGTCATGTCTTCTTCCGGCAAGGGGCAATCAAAACTGGACAGCGCCGCTGATGTGACGGCTGCCTGGGAATATGCCGCTTCGGGCAGCCGCGTGGATGCCGGACGGGTTATCGTTGAAGGATTCATCGACTTCGACTATGAAATCACCCAGCTGACAGTGCGCGCGCTCGATGGCGAAGGCGCTCTCGTTACGCGGTTTTGCGAACCGATCGGACACCTTCAGGTGCATGGCGACTATGTCGAATCCTGGCAGCCGCACCCGATGTCACCGCATGCACTACAGCGCGCACGCGAAATCGCCGAGGCCGTCACCGGCAATCTGGGCGGGCTAGGCGTCTTTGGCGTGGAGCTGTTCGTCAAGGGCGACATGGTCTGGTTTTCGGAAGTCAGCCCGCGGCCGCACGACACCGGCATGGTCACCATGGCCAGCCAGCGCCAGAGCGAGTTCGAGCTGCATGCCAAGGCCATTCTCGGCATGCCGGTCGATACCAGCCTGAGCACGCCGGCGGCATCGGCCGTCATTTACGGGCAGCTGGATGAACCCGCTATCGCCTTCGAAGGCGTGGCAGCGGCGCTTGCCCTGCCCGGCGTGGATATCCGCCTGTTCGGCAAGCCGCAATCTTTCGCGCGCCGCCGCATGGGCGTGGCGCTGGCAGCTGCTGGCGATGTGGATAGCGCCCGCACGATTGCCCGCCAGGCCGCACAAACTGTCAAACCGGTATCGCCTTAGCATGACATAGCCCCGGCGGCTGCCGCAGGCTGCCGGAGCAATGTCAACATTAAGGAGCCAGATTAAGGCACCAGACGCAAGGTCCCAAGCTGGTTTTTCTCCACTGTGTCGCGCGCAGTTTGCATCGGCAGATACTCGACTTTCGCCCAGCCTTTCGACAGGTTGCCGTACAAGGGCGACATCAGGTTGCCCGACTGGCCGGTGGAAATCATGAAACGGGAATTTTCCAGGTTGCCCAGGTCATATAGCGCCCGCAGCCCTGCTCCGTGATGGTTGCCAAACGGAGCATTTTCGTCGCGCGGATTGTTGCGCCCGGCGTTGACGGTGAACGCATCGCCCGAGGTTGGCACATCGATGTTGAATAGCCATGACAACCCGGCGGCCTTGCCGAATGGGCGGTGTTCCGATACTGCTGCATGAGCCATGCCCCAGCGCCAGTCTCGCATATCCTTGCCATAGCGGCGCTCCAGATCATCCAGCGCAAGCTGCAATGCGACCGGCAGCAACGCCATGCATGCCTGATTATCCTGGTTCCTCGACACAGGCTGAACGTCCTTGCCCGTCACTTTGACGCACCAGCGGCTCTGCCCATCCTTGTTGCGCAATACGTTCAGCATCGCCTGCTGAAAATTACGGTATTCCCAATATTCCCTGAACAAATCTTCACCGATTTCATCAGCAAAAATTTGCCGTGAAAGCTCGCGCAGCCAAGCCGTCGCAATCAGCGGTTCAGGCCGATCACCCGACATGCGGCCATCCCATTCTGCCAGTAAGGCGACAGCCTGCTGTTCACGCTTTCCGGCTCCTCTGACCTGTTTCAGGATCGGCAGCATGTCGCGGATGGCCAGCGACACATCGTCCCGCTGGATCGCTGCAAAACTGTTGAGGTCATGCTTAGGTGTGGCGACAAGCAATTCGCCGATACGGTTGGCGCGGTAGGGCAATGACCATTCGCTGGTGATGAAATACCGGTAAGCGTCGCCGATGATCTTTTCGTTGGCCGTGACGATCCGCTGCGAAGGCGGATTGAACTGCCGCGGCAAGGCGTCGAAAGGTATGAAGCCGGTCCAGTCATAGCGGCCATCCCAGCCAGGAGCGGGAGCAAGTCCCTTCAGATCATTTTCCGGCTTGCGCACCGGCACCCTACCCGGCGCCAGCATGCCGATATTGCCATCGATATCGGCATAAGCGATGTTCTGCTGCGGCGCGCCGAAATTTCCGCCCGCCGCGAGAAATTCTGTCCAGTTGCGCGCGCGGTTCAGTTGCACGCCAGCCTGAAATGTCATGTCATCGGGGCGCAGTGCAGTCCAGGCAAAAGCCACGGCATATTCGTCAGCTTTCAGCGCCGCCTTTTCCATAACCGGCAGCGCGCCGGTGATGACCGGGCCATGCCGCGATTCCCGCACCTCCATGCGCACATCGGGCTTGCCTTTTACCCTGATGATTTCATCTCGCACCGAGAAATCGGCCCAGCCCTGGGGAGTCTGGTACTGGCGCGGATTGCCGGGACGAATACGTTCGATATACAAATCCTGCACATCCGGCGCGGTATTGGTGAAACCCCAGGCGATCCGGTCATTATGGCCGAGCACGACCACCGGAATTCCCGGCATGGTGGCGCCGATCACGTTCAACCCCGGCGCCGACAGATGCGCAAGGTACCAGAGCGAAGGCGCCGTCAGCCCCAGATGCGGATCATTGGCCAGCAAGGGTTTGCCGCTGGCGCTTTGGCTCCCCGCTACAGCCCAGTTGTTCGACCCCATGCCTTCGACGTAGGATGGTGGCGCAATCCGTGCCAGCGCATCGAGTTGCGCGGCGGTGCCGGCCAGCTTGCGGTAGAACGAGGTGTAATCCTGGGTCGCCAGCGGCGCGTCGCCGGGATAAGGAGCAAGGAACTCATTGATCTGCGCCAGCGTCAGTCGCTGCGACAAGCGCATGCGCAGCAATTCCTGCGTCCAGTTGGCGCCCAGATCCCATGCCATCATGGTTTGCCAGGCGAGTGAATCGGCTGCTTCCCAGCGTTCCGGGTCCGCCGTCCCGGTGAGGATGAATTCCGGCGGCAAAGGACTTTTGCGCGTAGCGAGATAGGCGTTGATGCCGCTCGCATAGGCTTGCAGTATTTGGCGGAATTCCGGTTCCAGGCGGGCATAGATCTGTTCGGCGTTGCGGCGAATGCCAAGGGTCCGCAGGAAACGGTCGGTCGGCAAGGCTTTTTCGCCGAGGACTTCCGCCATGCGGCCAGCAGCGATGCGCCGGTTCATTTCCAGTTGCCAGAGGCGGTCCTGCGCATGCACGAACCCCAGCGCGAAATAGGCATCCATCGCCGATTGTGCGTAAATGTGCGGCACGCCTGCGGCATCGCGCACCACATCTGCAGCCGCCGTCAGTCCCGGAATCTTGAGCGTGCCGTCAATCTTTGGCTGGCTGGCGCCGCGGTACCATAACAGGCCAGACGCAAGCGCCGTCAGCAGGACCAGCAAGCCTATTGCAAGCCATTTCAACAATTTACGCATGCCGGTTGCCCTTCGCCGTCGTTGATATTTCATCCATATTTCTAATTATCTCAGGCCTGACTTGTTTCCGGGGACCTGCATTCTTGCCGTAAAAGGACTATAGTTACGACAACCTATCCCGCAGAAGATACCTCATGAAATTCGATGTCGCCATTGTCGGCAGCGGACTGGCCGGATTGTCGGTCGCGCTCCATCTGGCAAAAACCCGCAAGGTCGCCGTCATTGCCAAACTTTCCCTGCTCGACGGCGCGAGCAACTGGGCTCAGGGCGGCATTGCCGCCGTGCTTGATTCCAGCGACAGCCATGAACAGCACATCGCCGATACCCTGGTAGCTGGCGCCGGACTGTGCGATGAGCCGGCAACCCGCTTCATCGTTGAACACGGCCGCGCCGCCATCGAATGGCTGATCGAACAAGGCGTGCCTTTTACCCGCGACGAGGACGCTGAACTGGGCTTTCACCTTACGCGCGAAGGCGGTCACAGCCAGCGCCGCATCATCCACGCGGCGGATGCGACCGGCCATGCCGTCCAGGTAACGCTCGAACAAAAGGTGCGCAACCACCCCAACATCACGCTGCTGGAAAATCATTTTGCCATCGATGTCATCACATCCGACAAGCTCAAGCGTGATGCCGGCGGCACGCGCTCCTGCCTGGGCGTGTACGTGCAGGATACTGAAACCGGCAAGGTGCATACCATCGCCGCGGATCAGACCGTGATGGCTACCGGCGGCGCCGGCAAGGTGTACCTGTACACGACCAACCCGGATACCGCCACCGGCGACGGCATTGCCATGGCCTGGCGCGCCGGCTGTCGCGTCGCCAACATGGAATTCATCCAGTTCCATCCGACCTGCCTGTACCACCCGTTTGCCAAGTCGTTCCTGATCAGCGAAGCGGTGCGCGGCGAAGGCGGCATACTCAGGCTGCCGCGCGAAGCCGGCGCCCAGGCCGGATACCGCTTCATGCCGGACCACGACCCGCGCGCGGAACTGGCACCGCGCGATATCGTGGCGCGCGCCATCGACTTCGAAATGAAGAAACGCGGCCTGGACCATGTCGATCTCGACATCACGCATCAGAGCCCGGAATTCCTGATGCATCACTTCCCGACCATTTACGCGCGCTGCCTCGAATTGGGGATCGATATCACTACCCAGCCGATCCCGGTCGTCCCGGCGGTGCATTTCACTTGCGGCGGCGTCGTCACTGACCTTTCCGGCCGCACGGACGTGAAAGGCCTGTACGCTGTCGGCGAAACGGCTTGCACTGGCTTGCATGGTGCTAACCGCCTGGCCAGCAATTCGCTGCTTGAATGCGTCGTGCTCGGCCGCGCCGCCGCGACCCATATCGAACAGCAACCGGCGGCCGAAGCCGTTGCCCTGCCCGAGTGGGATGAAAGCCGGGTCACCAATGCCGATGAGGAAGTGGTCATCACGCAGAACTGGGACGAACTGCGCCGCTCCATGTGGAATTATGTCGGCATCGTGCGCACCACCAAGCGCATGGAACGCGCGCAGCACCGCATCCGCATGCTGAAGGAGGAAATCGATGAGTATTACGCCAACTTCCGCATCAAGCCTGACTTGCTGGAGTTGCGCAACCTGGTGGATGTGGCGTCGCTGATCGTCAAGAGCGCCTTGGCGCGCCGCGAGAGCCGCGGCCTGCATTTCAGCCGGGATTATCCGGACACCTTGCCCAAAGCGCTGCCGACGGTGCTGACGCCTAAACGTCGCCGATAATCCGCGTCGCCGTTACTCTGCTGTTGATCCGCGATTAATCCAACATTAATCCCCGGTCAAGCGATCATCGCAACACAAGAAAAAGGGCCGCGTTCTGCGGCCCCTTGTTCATTTTCCCGTATAAACGGATCAGATAATCCGCAGTGAATAATCGGTCGCCTTGACATCCTTGGTCAGGCTGCCAATGGAAATCCGGTCCACGCCGGTTGCCGCGATGGCACGCACAGTATCCATGTTGACGCCGCCTGAAGCTTCCAGGATGGCGCGGCCGGCAGTCAGCGCTACTGCCGCGCGCATGGCATCCAGATCAAAGTTATCCAGCAGCACGGATGTGGCGCCGGCTGCCAGCGCAGCCTGCAACTCATCCAGGCTTTCCACCTCGATCTGGATCGACACACCTGCCTTCAGCGCAAGCGCCGCCTGCATGGCCGCAGTCACGCCACCGGCTGCCGCGATATGGTTTTCCTTGATCAGGATGCCGTCATAGAGCGCCATGCGCTGGTTCTGGCCGCCGCCCACGCGCACCGCGTACTTTTGCGCGAGGCGCAGGCCTGGCAAGGTTTTGCGGGTATCCAGAATCGACGCCTTGGTGCCGGCAATGACATCGACATAGCGCCGCGTCGCGCTGGCCACGCCAGAGAGCAGTTGCAGGAAATTGAGCGCCGGACGTTCGGCGGTCAGCAAGGCGCGCGCCGGTGCCTCGATGGCGCAGGCCACGCTGTCTGCAACCATCAGGTCGCCCTCGGCATATTTCCAGTCGATCGAGATGCGCGCATCCAGTTCCTTCATCACGCCTTCGAACCAGGGCGCGCCGCACAGTACTGCGGCTTCGCGCACTACGACGTTGGCCTTGACCCATTCGTTTTCCGGAACCAGCCTGCCAGTGACGTCGCCGGTCCCGACATCCTCGATAATGGCGGCGGCTATATTGCCCTCGAAAGCCGCTGCCAGCAGCGGATCAAAGGGAGCGAAGGGATTTTTCAGGGTACTCATGCGGGTCCGATTCCAGAAAATAGTTGTTGTTCTTTTGCCAGGTCGCCCGAGGGACGCACATTGGCCTTGCGCTTGGCAGCGAAATCCAGCATGCGGTCGATGCAGACATAAGCCTTGCGGCCGGTCTCCGGGTCGACGTGAATTTCATTGCGGCCGGTTTCCAGGACCTCCGCAAGATTGCGCAAGCCATTCATCGCCATCCAGGGGCAATGCGCGCAGCTCTTGCAGGTGGCGCTGTTGCCGGCGGTCGGCGCATCGAAGAAGACCTTGCCGGGCGCGGCCATCTTCATCTTGTGCAGGATGCCATTATCGGTGGCGACGATGAATTCTTTCGCGTCGAGCGATTGCGCAGCGGCGATCAATTGCGAGGTCGAGCCGACCACGTCAGCCTGCGCCACCACCGCTTCCGGCGACTCCGGGTGCA
>Ga0366780_1018_pt1 | contig 27364 bp, 23 predicted proteins | sample BONcelN113001E11_FD_207073 | JGI IMG/M metagenome (GOLD analysis project Ga0366780, IMG submission 207073) | Enriched cells from coal bed in the Powder River Basin, Montana, United States - BONCAT cells N11 rep2 HSBNCT.N11.300.1.E11 ...
CCAGCGGGATTTTTTCCGCGAACTGGGCCGGTACCGCATGGCGATGCGCCAGGATATGGCGGATCTGGCGCGAGCTGAGCCAGAAGCGCACGGTCAGCGTGGCGAGCAAAAATGCGATGAATAAAAGCGAAAACGCGTGAGAATTCATTCTTGGCCTATGAGAAAATAGCGGACTTCCAAGGAAAAACAATTATGTCACAACCTACTGATTTGCAAGCCTCCGTGCCGGCCAATCCGGCGCGTCCCAATGAATTCAACCTGGTCTGGGTCGATATGGAAATGACCGGCCTGAATCCCGATACCGACCGCATCATCGAAGTGGCGGTGGTGGTCACCGATCCGAATCTGAATGTGCTCGCCGAAGGGCCCGTATTTGCCATTCATCAACCGGACGAAATCCTGGATGGAATGGATGCGTGGAACAAGGGCACCCATGGCCGCTCCGGGCTGATCGATCGGGTGAAGGCTTCAACGGTATCGGAGGCCGATGCTGAAAGTGCCATTATTGCTTTCCTGAAGCACTTTGTCCCGGCGGGGAAATCGCCGATGTGCGGTAATTCGATTTGCCAGGACCGCCGTTTCATGGCGCGCGGCATGCCGAAGCTGGAAGCGTTTTTCCATTACCGCAATCTAGACGTTTCTACGCTGAAGGAATTGTGCCGGCGCTGGAAGCCGGAACTGGTCACCGGCTTTAAGAAACATCAGAAGCACACCGCCCTGGCCGATATTGTCGAATCAATCGAAGAACTCAAGTATTACCGCGAGCATTTCATCAAGCTGTAAGCGAACTGCTTGGACTGCGCTTGCCTAGCTGCCGGCAGGCGCAGTCGATTCGCGCATCACGCTGATTCACGCATTACTGTCCATGCGCAGATCGTCACACTGACTATTCCCTGGCTCAGGCTTGTGAAGCATCCGCGCCACAGCACTTCTTGTACTTTTTCCCGCTGCCGCAAGGGCAATCATCGTTGCGGCCAACCTTGGCTTCCTTGCGCTCAACGGTCGTGATTGCCGATTTGCGGTGTGGCTGCCAGAACTTGTGGATTGGAGGAATCGCTGCTTCCACTTCAATCGCCAGCTTGTGCCGCTTGACTGGGTCGTCCACCAGCGTCATTTCCTCTTCCTCGATTTCTTCGGCGCCGAGCAGGTAAATCGAACGCATCAATGGTTCCAGGTTGGAGTCCCAGATCGGTTCCCACGCATCAGCGCGCAGGTCGACACCTTCGAGAAAGCCCCAGGCCCAGGCTTCGCCATCGATCAGTTGCTTGCCTTCATATTCAAATTCGCAATACAGCGGCTCGAAATCCTTGGGCGCGACTTCAAACGTCATCACGATTTCATTCATGTAGCGCCCGATCAGGCTGGTGATGCGGGCAGATTCCTTTTCCGACTTGAATTGCGGCGGCTTGCCTTCTGCGCCCCACACGCGCGGCAGCCATTCCGGCATCAGCACCTGCTGCGGGCCAATTGCCAGCGCGGTCAGGTAGCCGTGCAGGCTGTCCATGGTCATGCCATCTTCGGCGCAGCGGTCCGACAGCAGGAACTGGTCGAGTTCTTCGAATTCCTTGTCGGTAAGCGGTTGTTCGATATTCATAGGTCAGTGATGTCTGCTTGATGCTGAAAACCGGCACCTTACCACTTTACGGCGCAAGACGCATTTGCGCCGTACAATGGCACGCATGATGACACCTGCCACTCCGGATTTTTCCAGCCTGACGCCCGACACGGTACTTGATGCGCTCGATGTCGTCGGCATGCACAGCGACGGCCGCCTGCTGGCCTTGAACAGTTACGAAAACCGTGTCTACCAGATCGGCATGGAAGAAGGCCCGCCGCTGGTGGTGAAATTTTATCGGCCTGAACGCTGGAGCGATGCGGCCATCCTGGAAGAGCATGCGTTTGTCGAAGAACTGGCGCAACGCGAGATTCCGGTTGTGCCTGCGCTAGAAACCGATGGAAAAAGCCTGCATATATTCCAGGGTTTCCGCTTTGCCGTTTTCCCTCGCCGGGGCGGCCGCGCGCCGGAACTGGATGATCCGGCCGTGCTGGAATGGCTGGGACGATTCATTGGCCGCATTCACGCGGTGGGCGCCATCCAGCCTTATGCGGTGCGCCCGCAACTGGATCTCGCCAGCTTTGGTGAAGAGCCGCGCGATTACCTGCTGGCGCATGATTTCATTCCACTGGAACTGCAGGCGGCCTATGTCAGTGTCGCGGCGCAGGCGCTCGAAGGCGTGCGCCATTGTTTCGCGCGCGCGGGAAACGTCAACAGCATCCGCCTGCATGGCGACTGCCATTGCGGCAATGTGCTATGGACCGATGCAGGGCCACATTTCGTCGATTTTGACGATAGCCGCATGGGGCCGGCAATCCAGGATTTGTGGATGCTGCTTTCGGGCGAGCGCGAAGACCGGGTGCGCCAGCTATCCGATCTGCTGGCTGGCTACGAGGATTTTTTCGAATTCGACCCGCGCGAACTTCACTTGGTCGAAGGTTTGCGTACCTTGCGGCTGATGCATTATTCCGCCTGGCTGGCCAAGCGCTGGGATGATCCGGCATTCAAGCTCGCGTTTCCCTGGTTTGGTTCGCAACGCTATTGGCAAGACCGGATCCTGGAACTGCGCGAGCAGATTGCCCTGATGGATGAGCCGCCCTTGTGGCCGGCCTGAGTTTGCCTGGTGGCTGAATAGCCTTGCACTGTTCCTGCTGTTGTGAGGTCCTTTCGGACTCAGACTTTTTTGCTGGCGGCAGCGAGCTTGTCCAGCGCCATGATGATTTCATCGGCGCTTGTGCCGCTGTTGGCAACCAGGACTGCACGCTCAATGGCCTCATCGCGCGCAGTTTGCGGGAAAAAATCCAGCAGGTAATCGCCACTGTCCACGCCCGACATGCCACGCTGGTCATCCTTGGCAAGGCGGCGCACATACCAGATTGCATAGCCATTTGACTCTTCGCAGCAATAGACTTCGGCGTGATGAAATGGGCCGAGAGGGGATTCATCCGGGTCGGTGTGCCAGACGATCTTGCTCCACAGGTGATTCTTTTTCGATTCGGCGATGGGGTGCATGTGCGTGATTCCTTTTGCGCTTAGGCCGTCATGCTCGTGCGCGAGTAGGTGTTTTTGACGCATTTTTCAATTGCATCGTCGTCAGCGATGACGACCTGGATATCGGTGAGCTTGCCTGGCATCCTCATGGCATTGCCCTTATGCCTGCAGCATGGCGCGCAGCCGGATTTCGATCCTGGCGTAAGCCGCCTCGATCAGGTGCAATTGCGTGCCGAGATTATCGATTCTGCCAGCGCGGCAATCCAGTTCGACGTTCTGGCACAGAAGGGCAAGGCCAGGCGCTCCAATCGATGCGCAACTGCCGCCCAGCGAATGGGCTATCTGCGCAGTCTCGCTGGCATTGCCTGTTGTTGCACTCTCGCGTAATGCCGCAAGCCGTTTGGGGCTGTCAGTCAGATAGAGTTCAGCGAGCATGGAGAAATCATCACCAAACAAGTCGCGCATGGCGTCAAGCTCGTCTTCAATTTCTGCATTGGCCGCCATGTCCATGGCATTGTTCAATTTATGCATGGCTGGCTCCCTCAAGCGCATGTATTGATCTTTCGCCCTGGCCGTCCCGGGCAGGATGATCCTGCTATCGGCAAGTCGCAATGGGCTGCATGTCTTACTTATTATTTCTTACTTATTATTTGTGCAAATTGTTGTCTTGAATATAATAAGCGATTCGCTAAATTCTTGGCAAAGACTTTCGATGGGCTGCCGTGCGGATTGCCGGCACGGGAGCGCAGCGATAAAAAAATAATATTTATTCAGGGGGAGGGGCATGTCCAACATTGCCGGTAAAGCCTATGCCATGAGCGTGATCACACCGATCCGCTGGTATATGACGTGGATTAATAAGCTGTTTTTCTGGGTCGCGCAAAAACGCAAATCCACGCTCAAGGGATTGATCACGCTATCGCTGATCCACTATGCGCGCTGGGTCATCATTGGCCGCAAGCAGTTTCCGCATCTGCATCCGGACCAGCCGAAGGAAGACCTGCATTACAGCTACATGCTCTTCTTCAGTAACTTCAATGGCAGCTGGGATCAGTACGTCGATTCGTTTACCTTTTCGATTCCCAGCGGTCTCGACCTCTTCTGGAAATGGAATGTGCGCTACCCGCGCTCGGTCCCGCTGACGCCTTTTCACGAATACATCCGCTACAACCAGATCGAGACGACGCATTATTACAGCGCTTATCCGCTGGCTTCCGCCAACGATATCAAGGCGGCGAAAAAAGTCCGGCAAGCCTTGCTCGACTTCGATGACCGCTGCAGTGACGTCTCGCCCGAGGAGTTCATGAAGCAATACAAGGGCTTGCTGCGCAATTTGCAAAACGATCTGGGCGATATGCGGCCCACGCCGATTGTCAGCATGTCTGCGCAACAGGTGGAAAAGCGGCGCCGGCGCGATGTGCGCAAGGAGAAGGAGCGCCTGGCTGTTTTGCAAGAGGAGCGCAAACATGCCTGACAAAAGTGGCAATGCCTATGCGCTGACCATCCTGTCTCCCATCAAAGATGGTCATCTGGATGAAGTCGCCTATGCGGACATCGTGCGTCGCCGGCTGGATAACTGGAATCTGCTGGAAAACAGTCCGATGGCCCGTGTGCCGCAGACATACCTGTGCCGTTATTTCGTGTTGAATGATGTCTTTACCCAGTCGCTGGCCGGCACTGATGTGTATGGCACCTGGTTCGATTTCCTGTCGATTTTTTCGGACCGCGCGCGCCGCCGTGCCTTGCCGCGCGAAGACCATCTGAAATCGAAGTATCTGGTGTTCTCCTGTAATTTCCATGGTGATCTGGATGCCTACCTGCGCGGCATGTGGCTGGCGATCGGTAACGAAATCCGCCACGCCTGGGAGTTCTGTTATGCCTTCGACCAGGTTCGCAGCGACGATGATTTCGTCACTTACATGAAGAAATGCCAGCTGACCGCATCGCTGTTTTTCGTCGGCTCGACCGACGACCCGCTGGAAGAGCAGTTGAAGTCGCTTTATCTGAAGCAGGAGTTCGGCAAGTTCGTCATTGAACATCAGGGCTTGGCGGCGGTGGAACTGCAACAGGCGTGGCGTGAGTTCGTTGCGCGGGTTGAACCTGCTAATGTGAAGGGGCCCAGCTGGAGCCCGGGGCAGTACCGTTTGCGCCAGGAGACGATATGACGAAAGTGCTGGATTTGCTCGATATTCAGGGCAATGTGCTCAAGGCTTATGGACGCTTCAGCTTCCCTTATGCGCGCTATGTGCTTTTGCGCGTTTGTCACAGCGAGCAGGGTCGCAAGTTTGTCGGCGCGGTAGCCAGGCAGGTGACCACGGCAGTGACGTGGGGTGAGGGACCGGGTCAGATCCCCAAGCCAGTGGCAACCACCAATATTGCCTTTACCTTCGCCGGCTTGCGCGCGCTCGGATTGCCGGAAGCGTCCTTGCGTGGGTTTCCCTCGGAATTCATGATGGGCATGAAAAGGCGCAAGGATATCCTGGGCGACAATGGTCCGAGCGCTCCGGAACAGTGGGATCCGGTATGGCATGGCAAGCAGGTGCATATCTTCATCTCGATCAATGGCCAGCAGATGGAGCATCTCGAGCAGCGCTATGCATGGCTGCTTCGTCTTGTCCAACAAAGCGAGGGCGGCGTAGAAGTATTGCATGGCCATCGCGGCGACAGTGCCGCTACCGATCTTCCCTATCAGAATGCGCATGCGCTAACGGAAAATGGCAAGCTGACCAGCAAGGAGCATTTCGGCTATACCGACGGTATCGGCGATCCGGTATTCGAAGGTTTGCCGGACGCCATGCGGTATGTGGCCGGACGAGGCAAGCAGACGGCAAAAGGCTGGGAACCCCTGGCTACCGGTGAATTCATCCTTGGCCATATCGACGAGGCGCATGAATATCCGCGCGCACCTTCACCGATGTCGCTGGCGCGCAATGGCACTTACATGGTGTACCGCAAGCTCCATGAAAACGTCGGCAGCTTCAATCGTTTCCTTGCCCATGAAGGCGCCAGTTATCCGGGTGGACGTGAGCAGCTGGCAGCGAAGTTCGTCGGCCGCTGGCGCGACAATGGCGCTCCGCTGACCGATGCCCCGGATTTGCTGGCCAAGCAGGAATGGGACCGTCGGTTCGCGCAAGCATCCCCGGCGGAAAAAGACAGGATGCTGAGCGCCTTCACTTTCGACCAGGATGCCGATGGCGCCAAGTGCCCATTCAGCGCGCATATCCGGCGCATCAATCCGCGTGCGTCGTTGCAAACGGCGTCGGAAGCTTTCGATACACCGGGCGCGCTGTCCAACCGGCGCCGGATCCTGCGGCGCGGCCTGCCCTATGGAGAAGTGAAGGACCCCGCACGCGACGATGGCAATCACGGCATCATCATCATGATGATGCAGGCCGATATCAACCGCCAGTTCGAATTCGTGCAGCAGCAATGGGTCAATTACGGCAATGACTTCCGGGCCGGGAATGACAAGGAGATCATTCTTGGCAATCATGACGCCGAATATCCGAGCCGGGCGGTGCTGCCGGTGCCGGTCGATAGCGACGAGGCGCCGTACTTTTTGCGCAATATCCCCCGGCTGGTGGAAACACGCGGCGGGGATTATTTTTTCGTGCCGGGCATGACGGCGCTGCGCATGATCGCCGAGGGTTCGGTCGACCCCACCTGATGCTCGGCGATGTCCCAGCCGCTTGGCTCGCGGCGCGGCACCTGGTTGCGCTCGTGGCGGAATGCAGAAATCAGGTCGTAGACGACGCGCCGCGCGCGGTTGATCCCACCCAAAGGACGATGCGCCGGCAGGCAGTGCCAGGGGGTGAAGGAAAGGTTTTCGCCGAATGCGCGCTGCGCCTCGCTGTCAAATTCCTGGCGCGGGATGCGGATCGTCGCTACTTTGCGCCATGGCGAGATTGACTCATCCCAGGCTCGCCCCGGGTCCTCGATCGGCATGGATGTGGCATCCGTCTGCAACTGCACCGCGAAGTCAAACAGCGCATCTTCGCGCCGCAGCTGCGTCACCATGGCTTCACGAAGGTAATCATCGGCAGGGTCGGCCGGAATCCAGTCTGCGCGGCTAATCCGCGGCTGGGCGGAATACTTGGCGGCGGTTGCGCCGAACAGGTAGGGCGTTGTACTGAAATAGCGGGTTTGCAAGGGATTGGCAAACTTTTTTAACGACTTTGCCAGGTTGAGAATCACCCGCCAGTGCAGGCCGAAAAACCGTATTTTCGACCACAGGCTTCCCGTCATTGCCTTGATCAGGTCATCGAACTGGGCAACGTCCCGGGTGACAAAGACATTGGTGCTGATGAGGATGAAATCCTGGGTTTGCCCATATTTTTGGGTATCCAGCAGCTTGTCGCCTTGGACTCCCATCAGTTTGACTGCCATGCCGCGGATGTCACGTTCGATGTCCGGGCCGCGGCCAGGACTCTGATTGGAAAAACGGAGCCAGGCCTGGTAAGTGCGCGGTTCGGCGAACAGACCGACCTGCAGCTCGGGTGGCAAACCGGATTCGACCGTGAATTCTGCCCTGACGAGGCCGTGCATCTTGGGATGGGCATCGCGCCGCATGAGGCCGTCAGAGTTTTCCCGGATGATCTTTGCCTGCAGGCGGGCCGCCAGATCATGGATGCGTTGTGTTTCATCCAGCGGGATGATTTCCTTGGCCAATTTTGTCAAATTCATGTTCCACCCTGTCCCGGTTTGTCCACCGGTCTTTTTTGTTATGAATCGATCCAGGTATTGTCTCTCCCGGCATTCGCCAATAAGATAGCAAAAGAATGTAGTAAATAACAATAAATTGGGGGCGTGTTGCTGAAAATAGGTGCAAACGAGACTTGCTTCTTCCGCCAGGTGCAGGGTGAAGCAGCGATGCAGCTGGAGCCAGGCGAGGTGTTCAATCTGCCCGGGGCGCTAACGGCGTGCCTGGCCATTGTCGACAGTCTGGAGCGCTGGTATGCCCGTGCACCCGTGCATCATGCGCTTTGCCCGGGCAATCTCCACGTTCTTGAAAATGGCTGCATTGAATTGCGCAATGACGCCATGCTCCCTCTGGCGTACTTCTCTCCGGAGCAAACCGGCCGCATGAATCGCAGCGTGGATTACCGCAGCGATTTTTATTCGATGGGCGTGCTGTTCTACCAGTTCGCGACTGGCAAGCTGCCATTTGCAAGCAGCGCCGCAATGGAAGTTATCCATAGCCATATCGCACGGCAGGCAGTGCCGCCTGCACGGGTGAACCGCGAAGTGCCCCAGGCAGTCAGCAATATCATCATGAAGCTGCTGGCGAAAAATGCGGAAGATCGTTACCAAAGCCTGGACGGATTGCGGGCAGATTTGCTGGCCTGCCGCGCGGCGTGGGAAAACAGTGGCGCGGTGCCAGACTTCGAACTTGGTAAGGCCGACGTGTACGACCGGCTGCAAGTGCCGCATAAATTGTACGGGCGCGATATCGCACTCGGGCAGTTGCATGGGGCCCTCGAGCGCACTGCCGCCGGGACGGTGGAAATGATGCTGATCGCCGGCTATGCGGGTGTCGGCAAATCCTCGCTCGTGCAGGAATTGCACAAGCCGGTCGCAGCGCTGCATGGCTATTTCATTGCCGGCAAATTCGATCAGTTCAAGCGCAATATTCCTTACTATGCGATTGCGCAGGCGTTCCGCGAGCTGATACGGCAGATACTGACCGAAAGCGAAAGCCGCATTCAGGAATGGCGTTCAAGGCTGCTGGCTGCGCTCGGCACGAATGGTCAACTGGTCATCAACGCCATTCCGGATCTTGAATACGTCATCGGCAAGCAGCCGCCCGTGCCGCCACTAGCGGCGACCGAAGCGTCCAACCGCTTCCGTTACGTCGTGCAGAACTTCGTTGGCGTTTTCGCGCAGCCCGAGCATCCGCTGGTTGTATTCCTGGACGATCTGCAATGGGCCGACGAGGCTTCGCTTGAGCTGATCGATCAGTCTATTCCCGGCCTCGGCAACTCCGCGCTGCTTGTCATCGGCGCCTATCGCAACAACGAAGTCGAAGGCGGCAGCCCTTTGCTGACAGTGCTGGATTCCGTCCGCGCCAAACTTGTGGTCAGCGAGCTGGAACTCAAGCCATTTGATGAAGCCACCGTGTGTGCGCTTGTTGCGGATACCGTCAAGGTCGCGCCGGAAGCGGCCGAGCCGCTGGCTGCACTGGTATATCGCAAGACCTTGGGCAATCCGTTCTTCGTCACCGAATTCATCAAGAACCTGCAGACGGAAAAGCTGCTCCGCTTTCAGCAAGGCCACTGGCACTGGAAGCTCGACGAAATCGAATCGCTGCAGATCACCGACAACGTAGTAGATCTGCTTACCCGCGAACTCGGCCGACTGCCGGCACAAACGCGGCAGTTGCTGAGAATGGCTGCCTGCTTTGGCAACCGGTTCGAGTGCCTGAGCCTGGCGCAATTGGCGGAAATCCATGCCGGTGAAGCAGTCATGCAACTGCAGCCAGCCTTGCAGGCCGGATTGATCATGGCGCCGGATAAGGTCTTCGCAGGAAGCGAGCACGATTCCCCTGTCTATAGATTCCGGCACGACCGCGTGCAGCAGGCGGCATATGCGGAAATTTCGCCAGAGGTAGCCAAGGCCTGGCACTTGCAGATCGGACGTCTGCTCAATGATTCCATTACTGAAGACCAGCGGCGCGAGCGCCTGTTCGATATTGCACATCATCTGAATGCCGGCGCCGAGCTCATTGTCGGTGCGGCTGAAAAGGCTGCGCTGGCCGACCTGAACCTGCTGGCAGCCCGCAAGGCCAAAACGGCGATGGCTCACGAATCTGCATGGAAGCTTGCATCAAACGGCCTGGCCTTGTTGCGTGAAGCCGGGGACAGCAGTGCGCCGCTGCGTTTCTCACTGCAACTGGAGCAAGTGGAAAGCGGCTTCATGAGCCATCGTTTTCAGGAGGTTGAGCATATCGCCAGGGGAATGCTGGCCTACGCGTCCGATGATGTGCAGAAGGCCACGGTGTACGACATCCTGATTCATTCCTACCTGTACCAGGACCGCCACGCCGATGCGCTGACGCTTGCGCTGCAGGCGTTGAGGATGCTCGGTGTCGACATCTCAAGCGCAGCGGGAAAGCATTTGATCGCCTGGCGGCAGTGGCGATGCAAGCGGCTGCTGGGCCACTTCGATGACGCACGCCTGCTCGATTTTTCACCAGAAAAAGAGCCGATCGAACTTCTGAAGCATAAAATCCTCAGCCGCGCGGCATCGGCTTCCTATGTCGCCAATCCGATGCTGTTTCCCCTGCTGACCTTTGAGCAAATCGAATTGGCCCTGCATCGCGGCCGTTTTTCTCCGGGCTTGCCATGGGCCTTGGGCGGCTATGCCATGGTGGCGATCCAAGTAGGTGTGTCGATCCCGCTTGCGGCACGGCTTGGCAGGCTGATGCTGGAGTCAAGCCTGAAGAACCAGCCAGGTCAACAGATCGATAGTCATGGCGTGCGTGTCAGTTTCCTGGCGCACGGCGCAATTTTTCACTGGACCCGGCATCTGCTCGAGTCACCCAGGCCGCTGTATGAAAATTATCAGGCCGGCCTGGAGATCGGTGAATTTGAGTATGCCTGCTACAGCATGGTGTCGGCGCTCCGTGCCGAATTGCTCGGCGGGCGCCCCCTGGATGAATTGGGCGTCAAATTGCAGGACGGGTTAGACAAGACGATCCAGTTCAGACAGAAAACCTCATCGGATGCGATCGCGATTTTTCTGCAATACGTCATGGCCATGCAAAGCGATGGCTGGGCCGGTGAAGAAAATTCCAGCCTGAGCACGACCCGCCTGACCCTGCTGCATCAGCATCTGTTCGATGCGATGGCTGCCTATGCATTTGAGCGGTTTCCTGAGGCGCTGGAACGTACCCGGCGCGCCGAACACTACCTCGCATCGGCCGCGTGCATGCCATCGATACCGGCCTGGCATTTTTATCATGCGCTGTGCCTGCTGGCTTGTTACGCAGGGATGGATCACAGCCAAAAAACCGGGGTGCGCCGGCAGGTCGGCCGGCTGCTCACAAAGCTGCAGCGCTGGGCTAGACACGCGCCGATGAACTATCTGCACAAGTGGCAGCTGGTGCAGGCTGAGCTGAAGCGGGTGCAGGGAAATAGCCGGGAAGCGGCAGAATGGTATGACCTTGCCATCGATGGCGCGCGTGAGCATGGCTACGTCAACGAGGAAGCGCTGGCCAATGAGCTGGCCGCGAAGTTTTACCTGGCGATCGGCAAGGTGATGCATGCGCGCTTGTACATGACGGAAGCGCATGCCCGCTACCGTCAGTGGGGGGCGTTTGCCAAAGCGGCGCAGCTCGAAAAGACTTACCCGGGACTGCTTGCCGCGGCAATTGGCCGCGAAGCCCAGCCGGCCCTGAGCATGACGCCGATTGAACACTACCTAGATATCGAGACAGTCATCAAGGCGTCCAACACCCTGTCGGGAGAAATCCAGCTCGACAAGCTGCTGGAAAAGCTGATGCGGCTGCTGATCGAAAACGCCGGCGCGGAAAGAGGCGCGCTGCTATTGTTGACGGATGGCGTGCTAAAGCTGCAAGCCAGCATAGAAGGCGAGAGCATCGAAGTCCGGCAGGCCATTCCGCTGGATGAAGAGCTTGCCCTGAGCCTCAGCGTCATCAACTATGTCAGGCGCACAGGCGATCAGCTCGTGCTTGGCGATGCGGGCAACGACATCCGTTTCAATGGCGATCCCTACATTGCCCGCGCACGGCCCAGGTCGCTCCTATGCATCCCGCTGCAAAAGCAGGCATCGCTGGTTGGTATTCTTTATCTGGAAAACAACTTGGCGGTCGATGTCTTTACTCCCCGGCGCATCGGGCTGTTGGAAATCCTGTCGACGCAAATTGCCATCTCGCTCGAAAACGCCACGCTGTATCAGGACTTGGAAAGAAGGATTGCCGAGCGCACGCGCGATCTGTCGATCGCAAAAGATGTGGCTGAAGCGGCCAACCGGGCCAAGTCCGAATTTTTGGCCGTCATGAGCCACGAAATCCGTACGCCCATGAATGGCATGCTCGGCATGATGCAACTGGCAAACATGGAAGCGATCAATCCGAGCCAGAAGGAATATCTCGAAACGGCGCAGTATTCCGCCGAAGCCTTGCTCGCCATTCTTAACGATATCCTGGATTTTTCCAAGCTTGAGGCGGGCACGCTGGAATTCGAATCGATCAGTTTCGATCTCGTAAAGACTGCCGAAAGCGTCATCAGTCTGATGGCGGCGCGCGCTCGCGAAAAGAGCATTGCGCTGCAGCTGGATTATCCGGCTGACTTGCCGCGTTTCGTGCAGGGAGATGCCGGCAGGCTGCGCCAGGTGCTGTTGAACCTGGTCGGCAACGCGCTGAAATTCACCGAGCAGGGCAGCATTACTCTGCGCATTGCGGGGATGTCGGAGCCGCCAGGCAGATTGCGCTTCACGGTCAGCGATACAGGAATCGGCATTGCGCCTGCAGCCCTGGAACGCTTGTTCAGGTCTTTCTCCCAGGCCGATAACTCCATCACTCGGCGGTTCGGCGGCACCGGGCTCGGGCTTTCCATCTGCAAGAAAGTGGTGGAAATGCAGGGAGGTGAAATCGGCGTGGACAGCACCGAGGGAGTCGGCAGCGATTTCTGGTTCGAGCTGACGCTGACGCCGTCAGAACCGCCGCTTGAAAAAGCCGCGCCGCGTGAAGCGCTGGCGACGGCGGCCGGCAGCATGAGCATTCTGGTTGCCGAAGACAATGAAATCAATCAGCGCGTGACACAATCGCTGTTGCAGAAAGCCGGCCACCGGGTCCATGTGGTCGCTGACGGCAAGGCAGCCGTGGCCGCCGCTGCAGCCCAACTGTACGACGTGATCCTGATGGATATGCACATGCCCGAAATGGATGGCCTCGAAGCCACCCGGCTGATCAGAGCGATGGATCCGCCGCATTCCAGCGTGCCGATCGTCGCCCTGACGGCTGCCGGGCAGGTCTCCGACATCCAGCTTTGCCAGGAGGCGGGGATGAATTATTTCCTGACCAAGCCGATCCGTGTAGACCGGCTGCGCTCCGTGCTGATGGAGCTGTCGGCGACATCGGTGGATTAGCATCATCATCTCGCGGCACCGCTGCGAATTTCGGTCCTTGTATCTCGGTCCTTGTATCAGACTTAAAGTTGGCTAACGATCAATGGCGTAAGGTAAGATACGTCATTTCTGGCGGTTTCCGGACTACGACGTGGCGGATACTTACGGATACCCACGGATACCCATAAACAGCGGGAGTAACAATGGATACCAATCAGGCGATGCGCGAGCAATCCAACCTGCAGGTGGCTGTCCCCGGCGATGAGTCGCAGAAGGAAATGCCGGCTGCGATCTCCGGAGAAAACGGCCAGCAGGGCGGCATGGCCCTGCAAACCATCCGCGAAGCGATTGCCCGTGTAGAAGCCGAGGCCAAGTCCAAGGTGGCCGCGGAGAACCGCGCATACGCCGAAGCCCGCGCTCGTGCGCTGGCAGAAGATCAGGCGATTGCCGATGCCGCTGCCAGTGCCGAAGCCTACCAGCGCGCCAAGGCTGCTGAAGAGGCGATTGCCCTCAGTCGCGCCCGGCTGGAAGCCGATCGGCAGGCACGCCTGGCCAGCGAAGCAAGGATTACGGCAGCCAGCCAGGAACTCGCCGCGCTGCGCGCGCGTACGGAAGCCGAGGAGCTTGCCCGCCAAAAATCGGAAGAGCGCATTCGTGTTGAGCAGGAAGCGCGCCGGCGCGCTGCCGATCAAGCATCTACGGAAGCTGAACTGGCCGCCAGAGCAGCCGAGGCTGCCCGCCTGCTGGAACAGGAAACTGAACTGGCGCGCCGCCAGGTAACCGAGCGGGTGGCGTTCGCCAAAGCGGCACAGGCAGCGGCGCAGGCCCGCGCCCGTGCCGAAGCACGTATGGCGGAGATTGCTCGCGAGCGTGAGCGCCTGGAAAAGGAGGCGCGCCAGACCGCAGAAGCGCTCGCCGACGCGCAAAGCGAAATCCTGCAGCAGGAGCGTGAGCGCCAGAGCGCCGAAGCCTTGGCGCTCGAGTCCACCCTGAATCGCGTTCCTGCCGAAATGCGGGCAGTCGAAGAGGCACGCGCCCGCGCTGCCATCGAAAAGGAATATGAGGCGATCGCGCAGGCGCGCATCGAGGCAGAGCGGCATGCTCTGGAATCGGTGCGGATGAGGCTGCAGGCCGAGCTTGACTTGCGCGATGCAGCCTTGCGTCGCGAACAAGCCGAGGCGCTTCGTGCCGTTACAGCGCAGGCACGCCGTGAGGCCGAGGAACGCATCCTTCTGGCGACCGAGGCGCGCATCAAGGCAGAGCGCGAACTGCAGGCATTTGCCATCGAACGTGTCGAAGCCGAGCATCTGGCCGATGTGCGGGCGCAAGAGCGCCTTGCCGAAGAACAGAATGCCATTGCTGTGGCGCGCGAGCGTGCGGAAATGGAAGCGCAGGCTGCAGCGGCCGCCAAGGCAAAGGCTGAAGAAGAAACGCGTGCCCGTCAATTCGCTGCAGAACGCACTGAACTGGAACATGAAGCGAAACGCCAGGCCGCGTTGCGCGCCATTGCGGAACAGGAGGCTGTCCGCTTGGCTGCGGAGCAAGCTGAATTGCAGCGCGCGGCAGCCAGGGCGGCAGAGGAAAAGGCCCGGCAGGCGGCCGAGCTGGCGCGCTTGGAGCAGGAGCGTCTGACAGCCGAGGAGCGCGCCGCGCAAGCACTGCGGCAACAGTGCGAAGCCGAGCTCGCAGCGGCGGCAGAAGCTGAGGCGCGCTTGCAGGCCGAACTGGAAAAAACCGAATGCCTGCGTCAACGCGGGCAGGTTGAGCAGCTTGCCAAAGTTGCAGAAGAATCCGAGGCAGCAGCTGCCCGCATTGCGCTTGCCAAGGCACAGGAGCAGGCTGAGCTGAAACGCATCGCTGCTCAAACAGCGGTGGAGAAAGCCAGGCATGCGGTAGAACTGGCCCGCTTTGAGCGTCAGCGCGCCATGCAGGAACGAGAGGCCAAGGAAGCCCTGCAGCAGCGTCTGCAAGCAGAAGCCGACCATGCCGAAAAGGCCGAGCGGCTCGCCAAACTGGAACAAGAGCGCCTGGCTGCCGAGCAGGCTGCTGCAGCAGAAGCGGAAGCGCGCGCGCATGCCGAAGCTGAGCAGACAGAGGCCTTGCGCGCGCGCGAGCAGGCGGAGCGTGAGGCACGTCAGGCATGTGAAGCTCAAGCCACTGCGACCAGACATCTGGTCACGCAAAGCAGGGAAAAGGCCCAGCATGAGCGCAAGGCAGCCCAAGCGGTACTGCTGCAGGCCCGCGAGGCGACTGAGCTGACGCGTATCGAGCGGGAGCGTGCCGCCGCCGAGCAGCACGCCGTGCTGAGCTTGCAGCAAAAGCTCGAAGCCGAGCGAGCTGCACGGGAAGCTGCCGAGGCGCGCGCCAGCATGGCGCAGGAGCATGCAGCGCTGGCGCGCCGGCAGGAAGAAGCCGAGCAGAAGGCGCGGCAAATACTGGAGCAGAAAAACGCTCTCCTGCGCGAAAAGGAAGAGGCGGAAAAAGAAGCGCAAAAGGCCTTTGAAGCGCAGATGACCGCTGCCAGACATCTGGCCGCACATGCAAGGGAAAAGGCCGAGCAGGAACGCAAGGCCGCGCGCGCCGCGCTGCAAGCAGCACACGAGGCTGTTGAACTGGCACGTATCGAGCAGGAGCGTGCGGCTGCCGAGCAAAAGGCACTACAGGCGCTGCAGGAAAAAATGCGGGCCGAGCAAGCCGCCTGTGATGAAGCCGAGACGCGCGCTCGCCTTGAAGAGAAGCAGGCAATGCTGGCGCAGCAGCGGCAGGCGGCCGAACAGGAAGCAAGAATTGCCGAAGAAGCGCGCCTGGAAGCCGAGCGCAAGGCGCTGGCCGAGGCACGTCAGAAAGCGGAAACCGAGGCCCAGGCAGCGCAGATGCAAGCCCGGCTGGATGAAGAAAAAGCGCAGGCGCATGCGCTGGCCCGGGAGCTTGTCGAAAAACTGTCGCATCAATATGAAGAAACTGGTGACTGGCAATTTCGCGCCGAGACTTTGCTTGCTGAAGCACCGCCTGAAGTTATGACAAGAAGGGCAGATCAGCTGCGGTCTGACACCCGGATGAAGCTGGCATTGGCGGGATTAAGCGTGATATGCATCGGTAGCCTGGTGGGTGTGCTGGCATGGCGTACACCCGTCAACAGCGACAAGCCGGCACCGTCCGTAACTTTGCCAGCAATAGCCTCGGTTCCGGTTGCGCCAGCCAGCGATGCATCAGCCGTTTCCCCGTCTTTCGCAAAGGCAGAAGCACGGCTCAATTTAAGTTACCAGCTTGACTCTCTAGCATCGTCTGGCGGTGCGCAAGCCAGCGAGGTCGCTCCCGCCACAGATAAATAATGACTTGGTGCTAACGCGCCGCTTGCAGGAAGATGTTGTGTCTGCAACGCGGTGCTGCATCTTCCGGCTTTATTTTAGAATCCAGGCTTCTTCCCGGAAAACAAAGCCGGCGTCTCGGTATACAATGCCGGTTCCGGCACGCCGGTGGATTCCCTTTGCCATAAGAACAAAACCAATGAGAAACCCGTCTTTTCCGCCTAGTGGTGCAATCGATTCAAGCATGCGAAACCTGTACAACAAAACTTTGCTCGTTAGCGGCCTGGTCGCTGCGTTGATCGCCGTGCCTGCATTCGCCGATGAAGCCGCAGATGTTGGCAAGCTGATGCGCAGCGGTCAGTATGCCGAAGCTCTTGGCAAGGCAGATGCATTTCTCGCTCAACGCCCGAAAGATGCGCAAATGCGGTTTCTGAAAGGGGTGATCCTGACGGAACAAAACAAGACCGGTGAAGCAATTGGCATTTTTACCAGGCTGACTGAAGATTTCCCCGATCTGCCCGAACCCTATAACAACCTGGCCGTGCTGTATGCATCCAGCGGTCAGTACGAGAAGGCACGCGCGGCCTTAGATATGGCTATCCGCACCAATCCCTCGTATGCCACAGCGTACGAGAACCTTGGCGATGTCCATGCCAAGCTGGCGAGCCAAGCCTATGACAAGGCCTTGCAACTCGATTCCGGCAACGCGACCGCCAAGTCCAAGCTGACCATGCTCCGCACGCTGGGCAGCGCCAATACCAGGCCTGCTCCGACAAATGGAAAGGTGGCGATGGCGCCGTCTGCTTCCACGCCTGCTCCGACACCGGCCAGGCCGGCTGCAGCGCCTGCTGCCAAACCTGAGCCGGTTGTCCCGGCCGAGAAGACCGAGACAAAAACTGCGATGGCCGAAAAGCAGCCGGCCAAGGCTGCAAGCAAGCCCGATGCGGTGGCCAAAGCGGAGGCGGCGCGTGAAGAAGAGCACGAAGACGTGCTGAAAGTAATCCATGCCTGGGCCAAGGCCTGGAGCAGCCAGGACGTCAAGAGTTATCTATCTTACTACAGCAATGATTTCCAGGCGCCGGGCGGCCAGTCGCGTTCGGCCTGGGCGGACGGGCGGCGTGCACGCATCGTTGGCAAGGGAACTATCAGCGTCAAGGTCGAATCGCCGCAAGTGGCAGTCAATGGCAATACCGCCACTGCCAAATTCCGCCAGGTATATGTATCTGACAAACTGAAGACCGACAGCCGCAAGACACTGGTCTTCACCAAGCAGGGCGGCAAGTGGCAGATCAAGCAGGAGCGCGCAGGTAGCTAATGTTGTGTTTTAGAGTAAAAACGGCAGCGCCTCCGGCAGCTGCCCCGGCGCGACTGCAGGCACTCTTCTGTGCCTTGCTGATTGCTGCCGGTTTGTGTTTGACCGGCTCTTCCGCGCTAGCGCAAGCGCGCCCGCAGCAGAGCGCCAAGCCCGACCCCGAAGCCTTGCTGCTGGAAGTGTACAAGGATCTTGGTGCCAACCGGCTGCGCGAAGCACAAGCCAAGGCGGATGCCCTGGTGGAAGCTTACCCGACCTTCCGTTTAGGCCAATTGATTCGTGGCGACCTCTTGCAGTTGCATACGCGGCCGATTTCGACGCTTGGCGCGGTGGCTAATGCGCCCGAAGACAAGCTGAAGAATTTGCGTGCCGAAGCGAAAGCCCGTCTGAAATGGCTGCGCGAAAAACCGGACCGCAACCTGGTGCCGCGGCACGTGCTGCAATTGCGCGATGACCAGAAACAGGTACTCGTGGTCGACGCCAGGCGCTCGCGCCTGTACGTCTATGAGAACCAGCGCGGCCGCATGAAGTTCGTCACCGATTACTACATCAGCCAGGGCAAGCTGGGCATCAACAAGCTCAAGGAGGGCGATCAGCGCACTCCGGTCGGCGTGTATTACATTACCCAGCGCGTGCCCGGCAACAAGCTGCCCGATTTCTATGGCACCGGTGCCTTGCCGATCAATTATCCCAACGAGTGGGACAAGCTCAATGGCCGCAGCGGCTCGGGTATCTGGCTGCATGGCGTGCCCAGCGACAGCTACAGCCGGCCGCCGTTGTCCTCGGACGGCTGCGTGGTGCTGACCAATACGGACCTCAACGAGCTTTACCAGTCGGTGGAAGCCGGCAAGACGCCGGTCGTGATCGCCGACCATGTCGAATTCGTCACGCGCGGCAAGCTTGAAAGCGAACGCAATCTTGCTAATCGCCTGGTTGCCGAATGGCGTCGCGACGTGGAAAGCCGGGATCCGGCAAAGGTCATGGCGAATTACTCGCGCCAGTACAAGTCCGAGCGCGGCGAGAACCTGCAGGCGCTGGCTACCAAGTACCAGAAAATTCTCAAGGGCGTGAAGAGCCTGTCCATGCAAATCAGCGATGCCACCTTCTTCCTGTACCCGGGACGGGACGACCTGATCGTCAGCACCTTTACGCAGGAAACGACGATTAACAAAATCCGCAGCTCGGCGCGCAAGCGCCAATACTGGGCGCGCGAAGGCAGCCAATGGAAGATCGTTTCTGAAAACAACCTGTAGATTTACTCTGTTGGCAGAAATGTGACGGCCGCCCATGCGGCCGTTTTTATTTTCTTTCATTTCAGGAAAAACGGGACTATTCTAGAGACAGATTCCCATACTCTATCGGGGGCTATGATGGCGATGCAGGTCCTCCTCACCAAGCCGGGCGACAAGCTCTCCCTCCCCGCGTTTACCATGACGCGCCAGCCCATCCTGGACCGTCACCAGGAGGCAGTCGCCTTTGACCTGTCTTTTCAGTCAGCTCAAGGGACGCCCGATGCCGCAGGCAAGTGGCCCATGATCGACGATATCCTGGACCACTTTACCGATCTGGATTTGCTCAAGGTTGTTGGCGAGCTTCGCGGCATTGTTCATGTCGATGGCCGGGCACTGATGAGCGATGTGTTTCAGCATATCCCTCGTGCCAGGTTCGTGTTCAATCTCAGCCCGGGAATGACTGTCAGCGACGCGATGCTGGAAAGGCTGGCTCATCTGGCCGGGCAAGGGTTTCAGTTCAGTCTGAATGAAGCAGGGACTGACGAGGCATGCCTGCGCAGGCTGTTGCCGATGGTGGAAATGGTTCGCTTTGACTTGCGCCAGCATCCGCTGGAAAGGCTGGTTGAATTGACATCCAGGCCGTATTTCGCCAACAAGAAGCTGCTGGCCGAGAATGTCGACACGCTGGCCCGGTTCGATGCATGTCTGGCTCTCGGCTTCGACTATTTGCAGGGATTTTATTTCGCCCATCCGGCAATTCAACCGGAACGCACGCTCGCGCCGTCGCAGGCAGCGATCATCGATATCATTTCCCTTGTCGAGAGCGATGCTGACAGTGCCGAGATCGAAACACACATCAAGCGCGACGTATCGCTCAGCCTGAATCTGCTGCGCCTGGTGAATTCGGCAGCCGTGGGCGTGCACCGCATCGATTCGCTGCGTCAGGCCTTGATGGTCCTGGGGCGCAAGCAGCTGGCAAATTGGCTGCAGGTCATGCTTTATACCCAGTCAAAAGAGAATGCGCCGAGCGCCAGGCCCTTGCTGATGCTGGCCACGACACGCGGCAAATTGATGGAGCTGGTAGCGCTGCATCACCGCCCAGGCAATCGTGCAATCGCCGACTCGGCTTTCACGGTCGGCATCATGTCGCTGATGGACGTCCTGTTCGGTATGCCCATGGCGGAAATTGTGCGGCAAATCCCGGTGGTGGAGGAAATCGGTGATGCGCTGCTCGATCGCCAGGGATATTTCGGTGACTTGCTGGCACTGATTGAGACGATTGAGCGGGGGGCGAACCCAAGCGTATTGCTGCCAATGCTGGGCAATTTTCATCTCGACTGCAACAGCCTGTATTTACTTCAGGCTGACGCCTTCGAATGGAGTAATAGCGTGACGCATGCCAATCCGTAAGCGCCATGTTTCTTGCGGCGCCTGCGCTGGTAAGGATCGTTGCTGTAGTAAGGTTTGAAGAAGCTTGGCGGGATGAGAACGCAAGCAACGCTGTCGCGCTTTTGTCGCGTTCCAAAACAGAAAGGGTCTAGATTTTCATCTAGACCCTTTTATTACTTGGTAGGCCGTGCGGGATTCGAACCTGCGACCAACGGATTAAAAGTCCGCTGCTCTACCAGCTGAGCTAACGACCCGAAGAACAAAATTATAGCGGGCGATGCGTTAATCTGTCAACGAACATTTGCCTGCGATAAAAAACATAACATGCACAAGGCAATGCCCCGGCTTACTTCAGAATTGCCAACCGCTCCTTGGCAGTCTGGGCCGCCTGCGAATCAGGATATTTGACGATCAGGGTTTCCAGGGTTTTCTTGGTTGCAGCGCGATCCTTCAATTCCAGCTGGCTGGTAGCAATATTCAGCATGGCGTCGGGCGCCTTCGGATGATCGGGAAAGTTTCTCACGATCGCCTGTTGCGCTGCGATGGCATTGCGAAAATCACGCAGGGCATAGTAGCTGTTGCCCAACATATATTGGGCATTGGCGACATAGCCGGATTGCGGGTAGCGCTTCACGAAGTCGGCAAACGCCGTGGCAGCTGCCTTGTAGTCTCCCCCGTTGAACGCCGCGGCAGCAGCGTCATAGGATTTTTGCTCGGAAGGGTCGACGCTGATTTCCTTGCCATCGACCGTCACCCGCTGCGGTTCCAGCTTGCGCAGGCGATTGTCGAGATCCACGTAAAAATCCTTTTGCCGCTGCTGCGCATTGGCCAGTTCATTCGTCAGAACCTCGACTTGGCCACGTAGCTTGGCAATTTCCTGACGCAATTGCTCGTTCTGAGTCGCCAGATCGAGCACGCTTTTCTGGCTCGCCTTGCTATCCAGTTGCGCGGCATTTTCTTTCTGGTGTGCCTCGAACTTGGTGCGCAAATCAATGATGGCTTTACGCGCCTCATCGTCACCAAACAGGGCATGTGCCGGCAAAGGTGCCAGAGATGCTGCCGCCAGGCAGGCGGCAGCAAGAGCGGGGGAGACTAGCTTCTTCATTATTGATAGACCAGATCGGCGCGGCGGTTTTCAGCCCACGAAGTTTCGTCATGGCCTTCAGCTTTCGGCTTTTCCTTGCCGAACGAAACGGCTTCCATCTGCGCGTCGGACACGCCCAGCAGGGACAGCGACTTGCGCACGGCTTCAGCGCGTTTCTGGCCCAATGCCAGGTTGTACTCGCGGCCACCGCGCTCGTCGGTATTGCCCTGGATGATTACCTTGCGGCCCTTGTTCGAATTCAGGAACTTGGCGTGGGCTTCCACGACCGGCTGGGCTTCCGCCTTCAGGGTGTAGCTGTCCAGGTCAAAGTAGAAGCTGCGTTGTGCCAGCGCGCCCTTGGCGTCTTTCAGCGGATCGGTCGATTGGGTGTCGACGGTGCCGACAGTGCGGCTGCCATCGCCTTGAGTGCTCTTGGCGCCACGATCTTCAATGGGGGCCTTGTCGTTCAGCGGGGTGGACGAGCAGGCTGCCAGCGCCAGGGCGCCGCACAGGATAAAAGCGGAGGTGGAGAGTTTTTGCATGTTAGAAGCTCCTTCAGTTGCAGGTTAAGTTAATCATTTCATGAATGGGCCCCAGCTCGGCTCGCGAATGTCGCCTGCCTGGGTGCTCAGCCGGTACCGGATCCGGCCATCGACCGAAACCACCGCGAGCGAGCCACGGCGTCCGGATTCGGTCGCGTACATGATGTATTTTCCATTCGGAGAAAAGCTGGGCGATTCATCGTTGGTGGAATCTGATAGGCGCAGCTCCTGGCTGTTTGCCAGGTCCAGCACATATAGCTGGAAGCGGCCGTCGCGGCGGGAGACATAGGCGAGCATCTTGCCATCCGGGGAAATGCGCGGGCTGATGTTATAGCTGCCCTGGAAAGTGACGCGCTGCGCCTCGCCGCCATTGGCCGGCATGCGGTAAATCTGTGGACCGCCGCTGCGGTCGCTGGTGAAATAGATGCTTTGCCCATCGGCGGAGAACTGCGGCTCGGTATCGATGCCGTTCGAATTGGTCACGCGGCGCAAGCCCGAACCATCGGCATTGACCATATAGATCTGGGACAAGCCGTCGCGTGCCAGGGCGATTGCCAGCCTGCTGCCATCCGGCGACCATGCCGGTGCCGAATTGCTGCCCTTGAAGTTGGCTACGGCGATGCGCTCGCGGGTCACCAGGTTTTGTACGTACACAACCGGTTTCTTCTTTTCAAACGAGACGTAAGCGACTTTTGTACCGTCCGATGACCAGGCAGGCGAGATGATCGGCTCATTCGAACGCAGCGCCACGTGCACGCCTTCGCCGTCGGCATCGGCGACTTCAAGGCGGTATTCGCTGCCAGCTTTCGTCACATAGGCGACCCGGGTAGCAAATGCGCCGCGAATGCCCAGCAGCTTCTCGAAGATGTCGTCGGCAATTTTATGTCCGGCCAGCCGGGTGAATTGCGGCTGCACAGCCATTGCCAGTCCGGACAGCTGCGAACCCGCTACCGTGTCGAGCAATTTGTAGCGCACGTCGAAGCGGCCGTCGGCCAGGCGCTGCACGCTGCCGACCACCAGAGCATTGGCGCCGCGGCTCTTCCAGTCGGCGAACCTGACCGGCGTTGTTTCCGACATCGCCACACCGGTGTCGATGATTCTGAAATATCCGCTGCGGGCGAGATCAGCCTTGATGATGGCGCTGACCTGTTGCGGTGAAATGCCTTCATCCGCAAAGCTGGCGATGGCGATCGGAATCTGGTTGGCGCCCACGCCGGAAATCTCGATGCGCAACTGGGCGTGCGCCGCAGTGGCAGCAAGCAAGCCAAGCAATGCGGCAAGGCGGATGAAATAGAAACGGAATAATGACATATTCATCATGGCTTACTGTTCTTTCGGTCGTTGGATCACTTGGAAAGCCGACGGGACGGTGCCGGTTTTATCGGCCGGGAAGGGCGCCGACAGATCGATTGCCCGCCGCACCGCTTCATCGAATGCGGGAATGCCGGAGGATTTTACCTTGCGCGGCGCGCCACGCAGCGAACCGTCCGGGAAAAGCTGGACATCGTATTCCACTGCGGGGTTGCCTTGCAAATCGGCGGGCACGCCAAACGAGGTATTGGCCTTGATCTTGGCCGCGACCTTGCCGGCATAGCTAGGGTCCCCACGCATGCCTTGCGATTTTGCCGCCGTACCCGTGCCGCCGCTGCCGGTCGGGCCAGCCAAATTCTTTTGCGCATCTTTGCGCAGCTGCGCGAGCAGCTTGGCTTCCTGAGCATCCTGCCGTTTCCGTTCGGCTTCCGCTTTTTCCTTCTTGGCGAGATCAGCCTTTTCCTTCTCCTGGGCCAGCTGTTTTTCTTTTTCCTTTTCTTTCTTCGCCAGTTCCTTCTTTTCCTTCTCCAGCTGTTCCTTTTTCTCTTTTTCCGCCAAAGCCTTCTTTTCTTTTTCTATTTGCGCCTGCTTCTCTTTTTCAGCACGCTCTTTTTCCTCTTTCAGGCGTGCCAGGCGCTCTTCTTCCTGCTTGGCTTTCTGCTTTTTCTTTTTTTCCTGCTCAAGGGCGATATCGGGTTTTTCCGGCAGTTCCTTCACTGCAGGCTTGGGTTCCGGCTTGCTGACGACCTCAGGCTCCGGCTCCGGGCGGGGCTTGGGTTCAGGCTGCGGCTCAGGCTGGGATGGCTCCGGCGGCGACACCGGCTTGGGTGCTGCATCCTTTGCCTGGATATCCCACACCTCGGCTTCAACTGCCACCGGCGTCTCGTTCTGCCAGCGAATGCCGATCCACAAGAAAGCGAACAGTGCCGCATGGACGATCACCGCCAGCGCGATGGCGCGCCAGCGGCCAGGTTCCTGCGGGACGGAATACGGAGTCGAGTCTGCCATCTTGCCTGGTTATCTGGTCGCCAGTCCGACGCGGTCAATGCCGACTTTTTTCGCTTCGGACAGCACCTGGATGACTTCGTCGTACTTGATTTCCTTGTCGGCCGCGATCATCACCGGCATGTCGGGATGGGTCGCGTGCAGGTCGCGCAGGGTGCTGATCAGTTCAGCACGGCTGGCAACGGTGACACTCTGCGCCGCGCCACTCTTGGCGCCGCCGATCTTCACCGTGGTTTGTGCATCCGGCTTCATGGAAACCTGGATATATTCGGATGGCGGTTGCGCCGATCTGCCGGCGTTCGGCAAATTAATCACGGTCGGATCGACGATCGGCGCCGTCACCATGAAAATCACCAGCAATACCAGCATCACATCAATGTAGGGCACCACATTGATTTCTGACTTGAACTTGCGGCTGCGCCCGCCGCGCATTGATCCTGAAAACGAGGAAGCCATTTTCTTTTCCTCTTAGCGCACCTGGCGCTGCAAAATATTCGAAAATTCTTCGATGAAGCTCTCGAAGCGGATCGCCAGCCGGTCGATGTCATGTGAATAGCGGTTAAATGCCACCACCGCCGGAATCGCGGCAAACAGGCCGATAGCCGTGGCGATCAGCGCTTCGGCGATACCCGGCGCCACTGCCGCCAGGGTCGCCTGCTGCACGTTGGCCAGGCCGCGGAAGGAATTCATGATGCCCCAGACCGTGCCGAACAGGCCGACGTAAGGCGATACCGAGCCGACCGAAGCGAGAAACGCCAGGTGCGATTCCAGTCCATCCATCTCGCGCTGGTACGCGGCCCGCATGGCACGGCGCGCGCCATCGACCAGGGTGTTGGCATCGAGGCCCGGCTTGCCGGCAAAGGTCGTCTTTGCCTTATTGAATTCACTCATGCCGGCCTCAAAAATCCGTTCCAGCGCGCCGGTCTGATCAGGGCTGCGGCGGCGGGTGGAAACCGCATCCTCATACAGCGTATTCAGATTGCCGCCCGCCCAGAAATTGCGCTCGAATTCTTCCGTCTGCGCCTTCGCGCTCTTGATGGCGAACAGCTTGCGGAAAATATACGTCCAGCTCATCAGCGACACGGATGCCAGCAGCAGCATGACCAGCTGCACCAGCAACGATGCGTTAGTAATTAACGAAAGAAAAGAGAGGTCTTGTGCGGCTGTCATAGAACGCTTGGACGAATATAAATAAAACGCGGTAATGAATTGACTATGCTAAGTGGCTAGCACCGTCATAAATTTTTATACGGGACTCGTAAACCTATTGACCGTTCTGAAGTTTCAACTTGATATGGTCAGGGATCGGGCAAGGGCGGAAATTTTCCTTATTCACGCAAACCACGGTGACTGTGCCATCAGCCAGCAAGGTGGCTTGCTCTCCCGAGATGCGCCATGCCTCTTGTTTTACTTGCATGGATGCACCGCCAAGGTGTTGGACAACGACAATTAATTTCAGTTCGTCATCAAGCTTTGCAGGAGCGTAATATTCAATTGCCGCTTTTTTAACAACGAAGATTAAACCGAGCGTATCGACCAGTGTGTGCTGATTATAGCCAAGCGAGCGCAGCCATTCGGTGCGTGCCCGCTCGAAAAATTTCAGGTAATTGGCGTAAAAGACAACGCCGCCTGCATCGGTATCTTCGTAATAAACTCGGGCGGGCCAACTGAAGTTTGTGTCAGGAATCATGTTTTTACTGGGTTTGCTGACAGTCGCATGATCATAGTTGCGCTGGCAAATCCCGTTTGATGGCAAAGGGAGAGAAGCCTTGGCAAGTCGGCATCATCTCGATATGGTTGATATTCACATGCGCCGGCAGGGTGGCGATCCAGTAAGCAGCTTCAGCCACGTCGGCAGCAGTCAGCGGTGCAGTGCCTTCATACACTTTGGTTGCCGCCGCATCGTCGCCGCGAAAGCGCACATTCGAGAATTCCGTCCCGCCAGACAGGCCTGGAGCGATATTCGTCGCGCGTACGCCTGTACCGGCCAGGTCCGCGCGCAGATTGCGGGTGAACTGGTCGACAAATGCCTTGGTCGCGCCATATACGTTACCGCCCGGATAAGGATAAGTGCCAGCGATCGAGCCGATATTGATAATGGTGCCGCTGCCGCGCGCAATCATGTCCGGCAACAGAAAGCGTGTCATGGCGACGAGACCCTTGCAGTTGGTCTCGATCATGGTTTCCCATTCATCCAGTGAAGCCTGCTGTGCGGGTTCGACGCCCAAGGCCAGGCCGGCATTATTAATGAGAACATCGATTGCACGCCATTCCGCAGGCAGGGCGGCGAGCGCATCAGCGATGGATGCTTTGCTGGTGACGTCCAGGGCGATCGGCAAGACAGCGTCACCAAATTCCTGTGTCAGGACATCCAATCGGTCGCGGCGGCGGCCAGTGGCAATCACTTTATGGCCATGTCGTGCAAACTTGCGCGCCATTTCCTCGCCGAAGCCGGAAGTGGCACCTGTAACGAAGACAATCATCGCTATCCCTTTGAATAACTGTTTATTATAGGCAAAAAAACGGAGGGGTGCTTGGCGCAATGCCCATTTCGACCGTGTATTTGCTTGGCTCAGAGCCGTGTTACCGCTATTTTCACCGTTCAGACTTAATTGCTATTTAATTTTTGCATCCATCAGCCCGCAGTCGCCATAAGCTGAAATCTTGCTCAAATCAAGGGCTTATCATACAATTTATGACCATTTCGTCTCACGTGACTGGCGAAAAAGCCGGAATCTGCATTCCGGTACAAGGTGGAGATCCACCGGGGAACGTGAGATTCTTCCGCCGTTCGCCTGGGCAGCCCAAATGGAAAGCACGACTGAGGCTGCCTGTCATTTCCCATTGGCCCTCATTCGACTCAGCCTAGGCATTTTGAATTAATCAACTGGAGTAATTTCATGTTTGCAAAAGACCACACCATTGCCAAGGTCGATCCGGAACTTTGGTCGGCCATTCAGCAGGAAAACACTCGCCAGCAAGATCATATCGAGCTGATCGCGTCGGAAAACTACACGTCGCCGGCGGTGATGGAAGCCCAGGGTTCCCA
>Ga0366780_1019_pt1 | contig 27035 bp, 21 predicted proteins | sample BONcelN113001E11_FD_207073 | JGI IMG/M metagenome (GOLD analysis project Ga0366780, IMG submission 207073) | Enriched cells from coal bed in the Powder River Basin, Montana, United States - BONCAT cells N11 rep2 HSBNCT.N11.300.1.E11 ...
AGTAGCCAGTCCTGTAGCTGCCATGCCTACTCCAGCTAATAAGAGGCTTACAGGGATGAGCCAGGGCAGAAATACTTTATCGGTTATAAAGTCGAATAAGGGTTGAATAACGGATGAAGTAAGATTCTGCGTAAGGACGATAGCACCAACCTGAGCGTAAGTAAGGTGAAAAAAGTTTTTTAGAAAAGGCAGCATGGCCGGGAGTGCACCTTGACTAAGATCGGTAACGCCATGGGCTATCGTGAGCAAAGCGAGAGGCTTGCTAATGTAAGAGTATTTAGTTTGGGACATCGGTATCACCTCGAATAATGAATGTACATCCTACTATACTTCATTAAACAAAGCTTGTCATCCCGAAAAGAAAGATCTATAATAAAATTATAGATGACAAGACACGTGTAAAGACATGGGGGATAAAATGAATTTAACAACTCGTTTGGAGCGTCTGCCTGTTGGAAAGTTCCATTATAAATTACTAGTAGCCACTGGCCTTGGCTGGATGTTTGACGCAATGGATACGGGATTAATTGCTTTTGTATTGCCTGCGTTGGCAAATGCCTGGGGACTAACAGCAGCCCAGATGGGAATTATCGGCAGTGCCGGTTTGGTAGGTATGGCGCTCGGTGCTGTTGTAGCCGGTACTGCAGCTGACCGGTTTGGGCGCAAAGCGGTATTTTCTGTAACTTTACTGATTTATAGTATCGCTACCGGTTTGTGTGGTTTGGCCTGGAATTATGAATCACTGCTGGTATTCCGGTTCTTTGTTGGCTTTGGACTAGGCGGCGAATTGCCCGTTGCAGCAACTTTAATGACCGAATATGCACCGCCTGCCGTACGGGGGCGTTTCATGGTTCTGTTGGAAAGTTTCTGGGGAGTAGGCTGGTTGGTAGCGGCGCTTATGTCATATTTGTTTATTCCTCATTATGGCTGGCAGGCAGCTTTTTTTATCGGTGCTGTACCTGCGCTGTATGTATTTGTCATTCGCCTGGCTATACCTGAGTCGGTGCGCTATTTGGCCGACAAAGGCAAAATTGAGGAAGCCAATCATATTGTTGCCCGGCTGGAAAAGGAAGCCGGTCTGACGCCCGTTTATACTGCTGACCCTGTTGCTGCCGGTGCTGCAAACGGACAACTTGCTTTCCGGGAATTATGGACTCCTCACTTCATCAAAAGGACTGCAATGTTATGGATTGTCTGGTTTGGTATTGTATATTCGTATTATGGAATTTTTACCTGGCTGCCATCATTAATGGTTACGCAGGGATATACGATGATTAAGACCTTTGAATATGTGCTTATTATGACATTAGCACAGCTGCCCGGTTATTTTAGCGCAGCCTGGCTAGTGGATAAAGTGGGACGCAAGGCTACGCTGGCATCGTATTTAGCCGGAACGGCTCTAGCCAGCTATTTTTTTGGACAAGGCGGCAGTTCTTTGACCGTGCTCTTTTGGGGAAGCTTAATTTCCTTTTTTAACCTTGGTGCCTGGGGCGTCATTTATACCTATACCCCTGAACTTTACCCTACCCGGGTGCGGGCTTTCGGGTCAGGCTGGGCAGCAGGGGTGGGCCGCATTGGTGGCGTATTGGCGCCGGTGGTGGTTGGTTATATGATTGGCGGACCGGACGGATTCGCTCGTATTTTCACTATGTTTACCATTACCTTAGTCATCATCGCAGCAGTTGTTCTTGCGCTTGGCGAAGAGACCAAGAATAAGACACTTGACGAGATTAGCAAATAGTTGTTCTTCCCTCTAGTTAAATGTTATAATAGTAAAAAGTGAACATGCGGAGGAATTACTGTTGATTGGTACATTAGGTTTAGTTGTTGCTTTTATTGCAGCTTACTGGGTATATAATGATGCAAGAGGCCGCGGGCATGAATTAGGTACTGCCTTGCTGTGGTCATTAGGTACTCTGGCTGCTTTGGTTATATTTCTGCCATTATACCTGCTCTTTGGCCGTAAGCCTGCTATGACAGGTGCTGGACGCTCCCGCCGGGAAGAAATTATTATTGATGTTGAGTCGGCGCCGGTGGAAGAAACTATGAACTGTCCTATGTGCGGCGGCAAAGTAAAGGAAGATTATAAGGCGTGTCCTTTTTGCAGCTTCACGCTAAAACCCAAATGTCAATCTTGTGACCGTGAACTCAATCGGGAATGGAAGACCTGTCCCTATTGTCAGGCTCCTACCGTTCATAAGTAAGATTCCAGTAATTTACGTAAAACTGTTTAATAAAAACATTGCATATAAGGTCAACTATGTGATATAATGCTATTCGTGGTCAAGACAAATATGCGCCCGTAGCTCAGGGGATAGAGCACCGGTCTCCGGAACCGGGTGCGCAGGTTCGATTCCTGCCGGGCGCACCATACGAAACATAAGCCTTCCAGCGATTCTGCTGGAAGGCTTTTCTGTGTCTTGGGGCTTATTTTGCTTAATATGTACAAATGGCATAGTTTCTTATGTTATTTTAATGCTTTTTATATATAATCTCCGTAATATTCCTTTTCCTCTTTTGGTTGTGCAGCAGTAGTCAGCTTCGACCTTCCGTTTCTGCTGCTTGTACTTCACTATATTTCATTACTTCATAGGCGGTTTCCCGGCATCTTGAAGTTTCTTGAACTGCCCTCTGTCAAGTAGACAGACAAAAAAAGAAAAACCTCATGATGAAAATGGATGCCCCAAGGCGTCCATTTTTATTTTTACGGCACTATACCGCAGCCAACAGTAAAAGCACGAAAATTTAATTTATCAAGAAACAGTTGTGGCGTAATCACGACAAACACATGAATATGTTTTACTAACAGCTTCTTTTTGTTGGCAGTCGGCGGAATAGAGGTATTATCGTTTTGCGAAAGAAAATATTCCAGTTATACAGGCAAGGTTTGTGGAGGAGGCTGGCAAGTGACGAATAACTGGCCGTTGATTCTTGATATCAGTCAAAATGTGGCGATTATCGGCATGGGCGCTTATCTGATGACCCGGCTGCCGGCGATTCGCCGGGCGCTGACGCAATCGGAATTCCGTCTGAGGGACAAGTTGGCGCTGGCGCTTATTTTTGGCGCTTTTTCCGCTATTGGCAACTGGATGGGTATTCCTGTTATGGGCTCCATGGCCAACACGCGGATTGTCGGGCCGGTTGCCGGCGGCTTGATCGGCGGGCCGGTGGTTGGCATCGGCGCAGGCATTATCGGCGCAATTCCACGCTATTTTATGGGCGGCTATACCATGTGGGCATCAGTACTCGCGAATGTGATCGCTGGCGTGGTCGGCGGCCTGGCATACCGTTTGTTGGGTTTTCGCCGTCTGGACATAAAAGCGGCGATAGTGACCGGCTTTATCTGCGAGCTGATTTTAAAAGTCATGGTCTTAGGGCTATCAAAACCGTTTGAACAGGCCTGGGAACTGGAAAAAATTATCGGCATACCGACGATTATCGCCAACTCCATCGCCGTCGGTTTCTTCGTCTACATTGTCAGCGATGTATTTCAGGAGCAAAAGAAAGTGCAGGCGCAGTCAGCCCAGCAGGCAATGCGGATGATTCAGCAGACGGCAGGTCTTTTGCATGAAGGATTGAATGAAAAAACCGCGCTAAAGGTCGTCTGCATTCTGCAGGAGGAGACCAAAGCGGCGGCAGTGGCCATCACGGATACGAAGCAGGTGATTGCGTACATAGGCGCCGGCTCCGACCATCACATCGCCGGCTCGCCGATTGTCACCATGGTTACGCAGCAGGCGCTGCATACACTGCAGACCGTGATTGTCAATAATCCGGCAGAGGTCAACTGTCCTCATCCCGGCTGTCCGTTAACAGCCGTTATCGATGCGCCGATTATCGTTGACGGCCAGGTGTGGGGCTCGTTAAAACTATGCAAAATAAATTATGAACGAATCAGCCCTTATGAGGCGGAGATTATCCAGGGGATCGCCGATTTCCTGGGATTGCTTCTGGCTAGGCGGCAGTTGCAGGAACAAAAAAGCATGCTGACCGAAACGGAGTACCGGATGCTGAAGGCGCAGGTAAATCCGCACTTTCTGTTTAATACGTTGGGAGCGGTTCACTCCTTGATTCGTGTCAGTCCGGATCTTGCCCGCACCTGCGTGAAGGACCTGTCCGACCTGCTGCGGCGCGCGCTCGAGCATGGAGACGAAATGGTAGGCTTGCGCGATGAAATCGAATTTGTCCGCGCCTATGTCCGGCTGGAAAAGGCCCGGTTCGGCGCGAGAATTCGTTTGGAAGAGGTTTATACCGACGCTGTGTTGCAGTGCCAGGTGCCAGTATTTACCTTGCAGCCGCTGGTGGAAAATGCGATCCGCCATGGCCTGTCACCCAAGCTGGATGGAGGTCTGCTGGTTCTCCGCATCCGGGAGGAAGAAAAAAAACTGCTGATTGAGGTGCAGGATGACGGTATTGGCATTGCGGTCGATAAGCTGGCCGACATTTCCCGCTTTGACGGCTCACTCGCCAGGCATACATCCGGCTCCGGCATCGGTCTTGCCAATGTGCATAAGCGTTTGCGCTGCGCCTTTGGTGAAAACTACGGAATTAGCATTACCAGTGAGGAAGGCCGCGGCACTCTTGTCTGCGCCGCGCTTCCCCGGCAGAGTAAGGAGGATGTGGATTGAGTAAGCTGCGTGCGCTTATCGTTGATGATGAACCGTTGATTTGCGACGAATTGTATTCTGTGCTGTCCGCTGTCCAGGACGTGGAGATACAGGGTATCGCTTACAATGCGTGGGATGCCGAAAAGATAATGGCGGCCAAAGCCGTGGATGTTGCCTTTCTGGACATTCAAATGCCGGGAATGAGCGGGCTCGAACTGGCCCGGAAGCTGGCGAATGGGCCTCAGGCGCCGCTGCTGGTTTTCGTGACTGCTTACAGCGGCTTTGCCGTTGATGCCTTTGCCGTTGACGCCGTCGATTATATCCTGAAACCGTTTGACAAACAGGATGTCGATCGGGTTCTCAAAAAGCTCAGAGTTTGGCGGCAGGTGAAGCAGCAGGCTCCGGTCCGTGTACAGGGCTTTGGCCGCAACCTGTGCGTGGAGGCGGGTGACCGCCTGGAGGTTATTCCTGTCAGGAATATTCAGTTTATTCAGGCTAATGACAGACAGGTCTTTCTGCATACGGTGGAGGGGCAGACCTTTGGTGTGCGCCGCCGTCTTAATGAACTGGAGGAAATGCTTGACCCAAAGGATTTTTACCGCTGCCACCGCAACTATATCGTAAATGTTAATCAAATCCGTCAAGTGGCGAACTGGTTTAACCGCGGCTACCTGCTGATTTTAAAGGAATCGGAGGCAGAGATTCCGGTGGGGCGGGTATATGCGCCGCTGTTAAAAGAATATCTGCAGCTATAAGCAGTGGGATGTTCGTGCTCCCGGAATCCATTTTAGTATGATATTTCTACCGTTGGTCGGAAATTGATTTTATATTCGCTCGTTTTGTTCCATACTGAATTACGATAACGAGTTAATATAAATTATGGAGGGGGGAGTATTTGTGACGTTTGAACAATGGGGTAAAAAGTACGGTCTTATTGTCTCTGTTCTGGCTTTCTTTCTTATTTGGGCCTTGCCGACACCGGCCGGAATGACGCTGGTGCAGCACAAGCTGCTTGCTATCTTTGGCGGCGCAATCATTATGTGGATTACCATTGGCGTTAATTTTGCCGTTAGCACCTTTGCGATTGTTGTTTTACTCTATTTCTGGGTTGGCAACGCGACTGGCGCTGTGGCTAAGGATGGGAGCCTCATCCGCAACGCCGGTTTTGCCGTTAGTGGTTTCGCCTCGCCGTCTTTATGGCTGCTGGTTACCGGCTTTGTTATTTCGATTGCCATGACCCGCACCGGGGTGGCCAAGCGGGTAGCTTTGCTGCTGATGAAAGGCTTAGGACGCACTCCGTCCGGTGCGATCGCCGCCACGATGCTGGCGAATTTTGCGATTGCGCCGCTAACTCCGTCTAATACGGCGCGGACAGCCGCGATGCTGCCGATCGTAGAAGGAATAGCGGCAGCCTATGACGCCAAACCGGGCAAGTCCAATTTCGGCAAAGCGCTGGCTTTGTCCGCGACCTTTACCTCGAATATTACCGGGTCTGCCTTCTTAACAGGGACTATACCCAATCCCGTTGCCATTGGACTGATTGCCGCGGCGGCAGGCGGCTCTATTTTCACAACCTGGAGCTATTGGGCGCTGGCGGCGATCCCGACGAACATCCTTATTCTGGCGGCCACACTCTGGCTCTGTCTCAAGCTGTATCCGCCTGAAGTAAAAAGCCTGCCCGGCGGTCTTTCCTATGTCGACAAACAACTGGAGGAAATGGGACCGATTTCTGTTCCGGAGAAAAAGGCGATCGCCTACTTTATTCTGGCGCTGGTGCTTTGGTCGACCGATGCCATTCATAAATTTGACTCGAGCATGGTCGCTTTCTTCGTCGGTTTGCTGATTTTCCTGCCCCGTATCGGCGTGCTGGAGTGGCGTGAAACGGAGAAATCACTGCCGTGGGAGCTCTTCGTATACTTTGGCGGCGTATTGACCTTGAGCGGCGTGTTGATGCAAACCAAGTCGTTTGAATGGCTGATTAAAACAGGCATGGCGGCTCTCGGCCTGCAATCCATGGCGATGATGCCGCTGCTGATTATTTTAATAGGCTTCTCCATTTTCAGCCATGTCATCTGGTCGACGACGACGGCCATGGCCGGCGTTATGATGCCGATCTATATCGGACTGGCGCAGGCGCTTGGTTTCCCGGTCGTCGCTTTCTGCATGCCGCTGGCGCTGATGATGGCGTATGCGCTGTTCCTGCCTTTCAACACCATGGGGAACATCATCATGTTCGGGGCAGGCTATTACACCGTTACCGAGCAGGTCAAATCATCGATCCTGCTGGGCCTGATTATCTGGGGCTTGTGGATTGTCACAGCTTTTACCTGGTGGTCCTGGATCGGCCTGCTGTAATAAAAGTCGCAACTATTATTTCCAAGGGGGTTATCGCATGGACAAAATTGATATTATTGTCATTGGCGCGGGCGTGGTCGGCTTATCCACTGCCGCTCAGCTATGCCGCAAGTTTCCCAATGCCATGGTAGGTGTTTTTGACAAGGAACAGCAATTCGGCTGGCACACCTCCAGCCGCAATAGCGAGGTTGTTCACGGCGGCATGTATTATGCCACCGATTCTCTGAAAGCCAAGCTTTGTGTGGAAGGCCGGCAACTCTTGTATTCCTTCTGTGAGGAGCATCAGATCCCGCATCAGCGGATCGGCAAGCTGATCATCGCCCGGGACAAAAGCGAAATTCCGTCGATTGAAGGCATCGCCAAACAGGGCGCCATTAACGGTGTTGACGATCTCACCTTAATTGATAAAGCTAAGGTCATGCAGATGGAGCCGCATATCAAAGCAGTGGCGGCTATCCATTCGCCGTCGACCGGCATTATCGACAGTCACAAGCTGATGGCCAAATTTGAAGCGATGATCCAGTCGGGCGGCAATGCCTTTATCGGTTACAGGCACGAGGTGACCGGCGTGGAATATACCGGCTCCGAATACATCATTACCTACAAAGGGCCGGACGGACAAACCGACCAGATGGCTTGCGATTGGCTGATCAATTGCGGCGGCTTGTGGTCCGACGTCATATCCGGCTGGCTGGGACTTGATGTTGAAAAAGAAGGCTATAAGATTTACTGGGTGAAGGGCGAGTATTTCTCGATTGCCGCTTCAAAATCCAAGATGCTGAACCATTTGGTATATCCGCCCCCCTTAAAAGCCCTGAAAGGCCTAGGCATCCACGTGACTAAGAGCCTCGACGGCCGGGCGCGGCTTGGCCCGAGCGCCTTCTATGTGGATGATATCAATTATGACGTCGACCCCAGTCATGCCGAGCAGTTTTACAATGCCGCGTCTTTGTATCTGCCTTTTGTCGGGCCGGACGACGTGGCGCCCGATATGGCCGGCGTCCGGCCGAAGATACAGTCGCCGACCGATCCGCAGAAGGATTTCCTTATTCGGCATGAAGCCGATAAGGGACTGCCCGGGTACATCAACATGACCGGCATCGAATCGCCGGGCCTGACGGCGGCAATTGCCATTGGCCGTATGGCGGGAAGCTGGGTACAGCTTTAAGTTAACAATAAAAATCCGCGCCGGAATGTTCCGCGCGGATTTTTTGCCGGAAGTGCAGTAACTCCGTCTTGTGCCAGGCTTGTACCGCGTATTATCGTGGGAAGGCTTGGTTTAGTTCAAGCCTTCCAGCAATTTGTTGGAAGACTTTTTTATAAAAACTGTTTGTCTGTGGAATGACGCAAATATTACTGGGGATTTTTGCTCTCTACATGAAATTGGGAACTAATCCAATAGAACAAAAAAATCCATGATAAACGAAAAAAATGGGTGTACGCTAATCGGAGTTTCGGTAAAATGTTAGCTGTTTGCGGCATTATCAGGGTTTATACCTTGGAAGGCTTTTTGTATTTAGTGCAGCAGGCAGACAATTAGGAAGGCAATACGCTATTTTATTGAATGGAATTAGTAAAATTGTATAGGATGCTATTGATTATCGGCAATAGGAAACTAATTTCCTGAAATTGCTTAGATGTTAAAAAGATTTTGTTATAAGTAATTTGAATGAGAATGCTTGCCTTCCAAAAAGGTAGGCATTTTTTGTTTTTGCTTTTGCACATTTGGGAGGTGAAGCTTGTGGTATTGGCTCGGTTTATCCTGGACTTCATTAAGTTCCTTGCATCTCGATATTCACGGAAATCCTCTATAGCGACTGCCGGCTCTGGAACATAGACCGGGTCACCTGAATTTCCAGCGACAGGGCTTTGCGGTCGGTCAGAAGAGGAGTTTTAGTATAGTTGCAGAAATGAAATGAAGTGAAATTCAAAAAGTTACAACTGTGGAGGAGCTAGCATGATACCTATATTATTTTTGGCGCCTTTTCCCGGTATGGCCGACTTGGCCACTGCGATAGCCAATAAGATGGGGGTTCAGGTTATTGTAGAGGTGACCGATGATGCGCAGGCTAAATCGGTAGTGAAAAAATACCCGGATACAGAGGTTGTTGTCAGCCGGGGTGGGGTGGCCGAACAGGTTAGATCTTTTGACAATTTGACTGTTGTTGAGATTACGATGTCTGTCAATGACTTGCTGAGTGTATTAAGCAGGCTTACCGGACAAGGAATACGGAGAATTGGCATTGCCAGCCGCGCAAATTTATTTGACGGTACAATGGGTGATTTCTGCATTGCCGACACTGAGGTGTCTATCCGTTCCTGTATTGATGAACGCGAGATTCAGCAAACTGTCCTACAGTTCTTTGACCAAAGGGTTGAGGCAGTTATTGGCTGCCGGATGGCTTATGAAACAGCCAGAGAGTGTGGTTTGGTTGCCGAACTGTTAGACTCCAGTGCTGTTTCTATAAGAAAAGCCATTGAAGAAGCAGTCCGGATTTTAAAGGCCAAAGAAAGCGAAAAGCTCCAGGCAGCCCAGCTGATGGCGATTATTAACAATATCGAAGAAGGGGTTATTGCGGTAACTGATGACAAAAAAGTTAGTTTTTACAATAACCTCGCTAAGCGTATATGTACAGAGCCGAACAAAAAGCTAACCTTTGCTCATATTGTAGATTTATTGAATTACCGGAATCAGGAGAAAATCGTGACAATTAACGGCAATAGTGTGCTTGCCCGCATTATCCCGCTGGAATTTAATAATAAAAAGCGGGGTGATGTTATTACTTTTCAAGAGGTAACAAGCATTCAGGCCTTCGAGAGAAAAATTCGCTTTTCTTCTTATCAAAAGGGCTTGTATGCTAAGCGTTCTTTTGATGATATGATCACTCAGTCGGCGGTAATGAATCAATTGATTACTAAAGCGAAAAATTATGCTACTTATAAGTCCAATCTCTTGATTTACGGCGAAACAGGAACAGGTAAAGAGGTAGTTGCGCAGAGTGTGCATAATCACAGCAAGTATCACAAAGGGCCGTTTGTTTCCGTCAATACAGCCTCTATTCCGCCAAGTCTGCTGGAAAGTGAACTGTTTGGTTATGCTGAAGGGGCATTTACCGGGGCGCGCAAAGGCGGTAAGCAGGGCTTGTTTGAATTGGCGCATGGGGGTACGATTTTCCTTGATGAAATTGGTGAGCTTACCCCTGAGATCCAAAGCCGGTTACTGCGGGTTCTGCAGGAAAAAGAGATTATGCGTATTGGCGATGACAAGATCATACCTGTCGATGTGCGGATTATATCGGCAACAAACCGTGATTTGTTTGAACAAGTCAAGAATGGGGCTTTCCGGCAGGATTTATATTACCGGATTCATGTGCTCGGGCTGCGTATCCCGCCGCTGCGTGAACGGGCTGAGGACATCCCGCTCCTCTTTGACTATTTTGTAAAAAGAATGAGCGCCAAAGAAGGGAAAAACGTAAAGATTAGTACCGGTGCCATGAAGGTGTTGACAGCCTACTCCTGGCCAGGTAATATTCGCCAGCTTAGAAACATTGCCGAGGTGGTCACTTACTGTGGCAATGAGCTTATTGAACCTGAACATATCGCTGATGTGCTCAGGGAGCAGGAGACCCGGGTTGAACACAGTAAGTTGATTACTATCCCAGAAGGTGGCTCGCTAAAACAGATGGAAACCGAGATAATAAAATGTCTTTTGTCAAAATACACATCAGATGAAGTGTGCCGGCAATTGGGGATTAGCAGGGTGACCCTATGGCGGAAGACTAAAGAAATGTTTCAATAATGAAACAGATGTAATTTCATATAAGAAACAAAAAAGATGAAGTGTGCCCGAGAATCTACGGTTTTGGCTTGGCACACTTCTTGCTATTAGTTGTACTGAAGCTGTTGATTCAAAACAGACAGGGGTGATCATTCAGTAAAACGGTGGACGGGGTTTAGAGGATATAATTAAAAAGGGGGAGACGTACAAGCATGAAAAAAATGGTTAAAAACAGGTATGTGCTGGCACTCATCGCATGTGTCATCGGGCTGACTCTTGTACTTGCAGGCTGTGGCGGTAAGAAGGATGAAAAGAAAGCGGCCGCTGATGAAAAGATTGTCATCAAGATCGCCTATGGCAATAACGTTGGTGAGCCAAATGACAAAGCTGTCCGCGAGTGGGGCCGGCTTATGAAAGAGAAAAGCAACGGTAAGGTTGAGTTTCAGTACTTTCCCAGTTCACAGCTTGGTTCACAAAAGGACGTGACAGAGCAACTGACAATCGGAGCTAATGTTATCACGATCTCCGACGGCGGTTTCCTGATGGACTATGTGCCAGAGTTTGGTGTAACATATCTGCCATACATTTTTGATAATAAAGAGCAATTGTATAAATTAGTTGATAGCGACCTGTTTAAAGATCTCTCCAAGAAGCTTGAGACCAAAGGGTTATATGTCGTTCACAGCAAATGGATTTATGGTGACCGTCATCTAATTGCAACCAAACCGGTTACTAAACCGGAAGACCTCAAAGGTCTTAAAATTCGTGTGCCTAATATTAAACTTTCTAATGAAATGATGAATTCTATGGGAGCAGTAGCCACACCAATGCCGTTGGCAGAAGCCTATCCGGGTCTGATGCAGGGTGTAATAAATGGTGCGGAGAACCCAATCCCGGTACTTTATGGCGGTAAGATGTTTGAAGGTGCCAAATACCTCATGCTCACCCGCCACCAGGTAAACCTGTCTACCTGGATTGCCGGTAAGAAATTTATTGATAAGCTGCCGCCTGAGGTTGTGCAGCAACTGAAAGAAACCGGTGAAGAAGCAGGCCGCTTCCTGGAAAAAGAGAATGAAAAAGCGGATAAAGAATCCATCGAAAAAATGAAGGCTGCCGGTGTCCAGATAATCGAGGTTGACCGCAACGCCTTTAAAGAAGCCATGAAAGATTTCCCCAAGAAATTCAAAGAGTTCCCGCCTGAACTGATGGATAAGGTATATTCCATCATTAAACAGTAACAAAGCCATAACCCGGCCTCGGTTTTGCAACCGGGGCCGGGTTACTCAGTGGTCGCAACTAGCATAAAGGAAGTGATAAAGTGGGACGTCAGCTATGGAGTTTTATCAAAAATTTTGACGAGATTGCCGGAATGATTTTAATGGCTTTTATTATTGTACTGGCTTGTGCCAATGTATTTATGAGGTATGTTATCGGCAGCCCTTGGGGCTGGGTTGAGGAAGTAACCATTTTTACGTTTGTCTGGCTTACGATGTTTGGCGCCGCCGCTGTAATCAAAGCGGAAGGGCACTGTAGCATTGATGTGTTAACAAGAAAGCTGCCGCCTGGTCCAGGGCGTATTATAACCATTTTTGGCAATTTTTGCATACTATTAACAATTGGTCTGATGATCTGGTATGGAACAGAACTTTCTATATTGGCTACCAGCAAGGTGACGCCGATACTTGGCATCCCCTATTCTTATGTTGATGCAGCGCTCCCTGTTTCCGGTGTCTTTATGTTTGCCTATTACCTCCGGAGTACCTGGCTGCATCTCATCGGTAAAGACCAAAACTGCAAAATGGAGGAATTACAATAAATGTCTGTTTTAATTGCTTCATTAGTGATGCTGGCGCTGTTTGGCATTAATGTGCCGGTGGCCTTTGCTGTCACCCTGTCAACCTTTGTCTATTTCTTTGTTGCCAATGACCTGTCGCCGGTTATGGTTATTCAGCGTATGGTCGGCGGGGCCGATAATGTACCGTTATTGGCAATTCCGTTTTTTATGATGCTGGGATCAATATTAAACTATACCGGGATTACCCAGCGTCTTTTGAAATTATCTGATCTGCTTTCCGGTCATTTGCGCGGTGGGCTGGCGCAAACGAATGTGGTACTGGGGGCGCTCATCGGCGGTCCGTCAGGCGCCGGTCTTGCTGATGCCGCGATGATCTGCAAGGTATTAGTGCCGGAAATGGTGCGCAATGGCTACAGCCGTCCCTTTGCTGCGGCCCTGACCTCGGCTTCGGCACTCCTTGGTCCGATTCTCCCGCCAGGGATTGGCTTGATTATCTATGGTTTTGTATCCGACACCTCAATTGGCAAGCTCTTTCTGGGCGGCATGGGACCTGGCGTACTGCTCACTATTCTCTTAATGGTGGCTGTTGACTATGTTGCCAGAAAACGCGGCTATAAACCAACCCGTACCAAGATGCCGTCAATTAAAGAGGTGGCCATCGCAACCAAAGATGCTGTCTGGGGACTTATGCTGATGGTCATTATCCTTGGTGGTATCCGGTATGGCATATTTACACCAACCGAAGCCGGGGCAGTAACGGTCATTTATGCGCTGATCATCGGCTTTGCCTATCGTGAGACTAAGTGGGCCGATGTCAAAGCTGCCCTGTCTGAATCGGCTCGTGCCAATGGCTCCATTATGCTTATCCTGATGGCCTCAGCCGGTTTTGCCTGGATACTCTCCTGGGAGGGCGTCGCTGAGAGTGTGACTGTTATGCTGACCGATTTTACCGACAGCCCGGTCATGTTCTTGCTGGTTGTTAACCTGTTGTTGCTGGTTGTGGGTATGTTTTTGGACGGTAATGCGGCCATCATCGTTCTGACCCCACTGTTAATGCCTACCGTACATGCCATGGGGATTGATCCTGTGCATTTTGGCATCACGATGATCTTCAATCTGTCAATTGGCGCCATTACGCCCCCGTTTGGGACAACAATGTTTTTGACATGTAACCTGACTGGGGTAAGAATGGATGAATATATGAAAGAAATTCTGCCATTTTACGTAGCGCTGCTGGCGACACTGGCGGTTACAACCTACTATCCGCCGTTGAGCTTAATCCTCGCAGAGCTCGTCAAGTAAAGGAGTGTTTCACATGAAAGCTGTATACTTGCAAAACCCTGGCGATATTAAAATTGCCAAGATCGAGAAACCGCAACGCGGCAAAGACCAGATCCTGATTGCCGTCCGCAGTGCCGGGATTTGCGGCTCAGATATCGGTGCCTATCGTGGTACTAATCCGCTTGTTTCCTATCCGCGGATTATTGGTCACGAAATTGCCGGTGAGATTATTGAAATACCTGAAGACGAAACCAACTTTACTGTCGGCGACCGGGTTATCCTTGAGCCCTATGTTTATTGCGGCACCTGTTATCCATGCTCAATTGGGCATACTAACTGCTGTGAAAACCTGACTGTGCTTGGTGTGCATATTGATGGCGGTATGGCTCAGTATTTTTCTCATCCCCGCCATCTTGTCCATAAAGCACCTGATAGTATCCCCTGGGATATATTGCCAATGGCTGAACCGCTGGTTATCTCTATGCATGCTGTTACCCAGCCTAAGGCCCAGGCCGGTGAGCATGTGGTCATTACCGGCTGCGGCCCCATCGGGCTTTTAGCGGCGCAATATGCGCTTACTCTGGGAGCTATCCCGGTTGTTGTCGATCCTGTGGATGAAAGACTGGCTCTGGCGCGGCAACTGGGAATAACGCACACGGTTAATCCGGTTACTAGTGACGCTGTTGAGGCGATCCGGGCAATAACGAACGAGCGTATGGCTGAGGTTGTGATTGAGGCCTCAGGCGATGCCCGGGCTATTCGCAGTGCGATTGACTATGTTTCCTATGCCGGACGCATCTCTTTTGTCGGCTGGCCTAAGAATGAAATTCCGCTGCCGACTGCATTATTTACCAAAAAGGAACTTACTATTGTCGGCTCCCGTAACAGTGTTGCGATGTTCCCTGAGAGCCTGCGCCTTATTGCTGAGAAAAAAGTTGATGTTAACGCGCTTGTCACAAAAACAGTACCATTAGAAGAGATTCCGGCTACTGTTCAGGACATTTCCGAACACCCGGAAAGATACCTTAAAGTTATTGGCCTGTTTTAATCTATATATTCCACATTAAGAAGGTTGCAGGCGCAGCGGTGGTGCATTGACAACGCTCCACCGCTGGCACTTGACTTCCGCTTGTACCAACATACCACCCGCCTGCAAAATATTTAATGCGTTATATAAAAAGAGGGAGTGAAGAATATGAATCAATTAAACGCTACAACCCTAAAAAGTTTAAAACCACCGTCCGATCTGGAGGTAGTGGCTGCTAACAATTTACCTGAGCGGGTAATCCAGTTTGGCGAAGGAAATTTTTTACGGGCTTTTGTTGATTGGATGATTCACCGGCTTAATAAGCAAGGCTTATTTAACGGCAGGGTTGTACTGGTTCAGCCGATTGCCGAAGGGCTTGCCGACAAGATTAATGAACAAGACGGGTTGTATACCCTATTATTGCGCGGCCTGCAGGACGGTAAGATTGTTGAGCAGAAAGAGGTTATAACCTCTGTCAGCCGGGGTATCAATCCGTACACAGACTGGGCTGCCTGCCTGCAGTGTGCCGAGAATCCGGCAATTGAGTTTGTTGTTTCCAATACAACTGAGGCCGGAATTACCTATGACCCGTCTGACCGTCTTAACAACACCCCGCCTGTTTCCTTTCCTGGCAAACTGACTGCTTATCTGTATCATCGCTTTCAGCATTTTCAGGGCGATACTGCCAAGGGTATGGTCATCATCCCCTGCGAGCTTATTGAGCGCAATGGTGAACAGCTGGAAGCCCTCGTGCTGCGGTTGGCCCGGGAATGGGGCCTGCCGGCAGCGTTTGGCGAATGGATTGCCAAACACAATACCTTTGTCAATACCCTGGTAGACCGGGTTGTCACCGGTTATCCCAAGGATGAAGTCCAGGAACTGGAACAACATCTGGGCTATCATGATGGGCTGTTAAATACCGGTGAGTTATTCCATCTGTGGGTTATCGAGGGACCGGAGGAGTTGGCTGAACGCCTGCCTTTCGTCCAAACAGGCCTCAATGTGATCTGGACAACAGATATGTCGCCGTACCGTACCCGTAAAGTTCGCATTCTAAACGGGGCGCATACCTCATCGGTGCCTGTTGCTTATCTATATGGGCTGGAGACAGTCAAAGAGATGATGGACCATCCGGTCATGGGCAAATTTATCCGCCAGGTCATCTGGGAGGAGATTGTCCCGTCGATTAAGCTAGACCGGGATATGCTGAGCGATTTTGCTAAAAGTGTGATTGAACGCTTTGAGAATCCGTTTATTAAGCACTATCTGCTTAGTATTTTACTCAACTCGTCGTCTAAGTTTAAAACCAGAAATCTGCCATCCTTGCTTGAATACTACCAGCTAAATGGCACGCTGCCTGAAAAGCTGGTATTCTCACTGGCTGCTCTGATTACCGTCTATAAAAACGGTATTATTGAAGGAGCGGCTATGAAAGCACAGCGCACAGCCGGTGAGTTTATTATGAAAGATGATCTGTCTACCCTCGAGTTTTGTACCGGTGCCTGGAAGGCATATGACGGCAGTGCCCAGAGTGCCGCTAAAGTGGCTGATACGGTATTGGGTAACACCGGAATCTGGGGTACTGATCTCAATGCAGTTCCTGGTCTCACTTCGATGATCACAGCATACCTCTACGATATTTGTGAACATGGTATCCAGGATACTGTGGCCAAATTAGTCGAGTAGCAAATCAGTTGGAGGAATAACAATGTCGTTGTTACAGATTCACGCAAATGACAATGTGGCCGTTACCCTGGTGACGGTTGAGGCTGATGAAGTGCTGGCAATAAACGGCCAAAGCCTGCAGGCTGCTGTTGCTGTTGATAAAGGCCATAAGGTTGCCCTCCGCAATATCGCTAAAGGGCAAAAGATTATCAAATATGGCTTTCCTATCGGCATCGCTTCAGCAGATATTAAGGCAGGTGACTGGATTCACACCCATAACCTTACTACCGGCCTGGGTGAGATATTAGAATATGAATATAAGCCTGAACTTAATGATATAATGCCAATTGCTGCAAAAATGTTCCATGGGTACCGCCGTCCGGACGGAAAAGTTGGTATCCGTAACGAGGTTTGGATTATCCCAACTGTCGGTTGTGTCAACAAAAATGCCGAACTTATTGCCCGGCAGGCAACCCTGGAATATGGCAGTATTGCTAATATTGACGGAATCTTTGAGTTTAAGCATCCTTATGGCTGTTCGCAAATGGGTGAGGATCAATTGACCACCCAGCATATCCTCGCCGACTTAGTTGCACATCCCAATGCCGGGGCCGTGCTGGTGCTGGGACTGGGGTGTGAGAATAACAATATCGGAGAATTTAAAAAGATACTGGGTGACTATAATCCGGACAGGGTAAAATTCCTGGAAGCGCAGTCTGTTGAAGATGAGATTGCCGAAGGTGTACGGATTATTGGTGAACTTGCCGGGTATGCCGGACAATTTGCCCGGCAGGAATGCCCTGCCTCTGAATTGATTATTGGTCTTAAATGCGGTGGCTCAGATGGTTTTTCCGGCATTACCGCCAACCCGCTGGTCGGTGCTTTTTCCGACAGGCTGACCGCCATGGGCGGCACGACTGTGTTGAGTGAAGTCCCTGAGATGTTCGGGGCTGAAACCATCCTGATGAACAGGGCGGTTAATCAGGAGGTTTTTGAGAAAACCGTGCAGTTGATCAATGGTTTTAAAGAGTATTTTGCTGCCCATAATCAGACGATTTATGAAAACCCATCGCCTGGCAACAAGAAGGGTGGTATCTCAAGCCTTGAGGACAAATCGTTAGGCTGTACCCAAAAGGGCGGTACCAGCAGTGTGACCGATGTCCTGAATTATGGTGACCGGGTTACAACAAAGGGGCTAAACCTCTTAAGCGGTCCTGGCAATGACGGGGTGGCAACAACAGTACTGGCTGCTGCCGGTTGTCATATTATCCTGTTTACCACTGGCCGCGGCACGCCGCTCGGAACGGTTGTTCCAACCGTAAAAGTGGCAACAAACAGTGAATTGTTCAGTAAAAAACGCAATTGGATGGATTTTGATGCCGGACAGTTGCTTGCTGGTGTGAAGCTGGAGCCGCTGACCGATATGTTTGTTGACTATATTCTTGAGGTGGCTTCCGGCCGGCAGACCCAATCGGAAAAAATGGGGTTCAGGGAGATTGCAATATTCAAGAATGGTGTAACTCTTTAGAACATTTTCGTTTTATTCATTGATGACATTCTTGATTCCATACATACGCGCGGGCCCACCACTGTACTGGGAAGACCTTACATATGTCACTCGCAAGGGGAAGGCGTAAGAGTTGATGAACCGGGAGCCAAGAGACCTGCCTTACACTGTTAAACCACCTTCATGGAAAAGAGGGCTTTTTTGGGATTACCCAAAAGAGCCCTTTATTGCATCTGCAGAATACCACACGCTAGGCATGTGATTCCAAAAAGCTTATAGCTATGGCTCGAAAAAAGCAGCCTCCCTTGTTAGATAAATGCAGGTTTGCCGACCGCATAAAGCTAAACAAAGGAGGCGCATCCAAATGGATACTCAAAGTCTAGCACATAGTAAGTGGCGATGTAAATACCACATTGTCTTTGCACCGAAATACCGAAGATAGGTTATATATGGGAAATTTAAAGCGGATATTGGGATAATTCTAAGGAAGCTATGTGAGTATAAAGGCGTAGAAATACACGAAGCGAACGCATGCCCAGACCATATTCATATGCTAGTAAGTATTCCCCCGAAAATAAGTGTAGCTAATTTTGTAGGGTATTTGAAGGGGAAAAGTTCGCTAATGATATTCGACCGCCATGCGAATTTAAAATACAAATACGGCAACCGGCAGTTTTGGTGCAAAGGGTATTTTGTGGATACAGTGGGACGAAACAAGGAGGCAATTGCGAAGTATATTAGAGAGCAATTACAAGATGATATTGTTGCCGACCAGCTGTGTCTGAAAGAATTGGTTGATCCGTTTACGGGTGGTGCGTGACTGGAAAACTGCTTATGCACTGCTTGCTTTTGAAAAAATGATGAAAGATAAGAGAAAGCGATGTGTAAATAATTTCAATCTAGAAGAGAAGCAATTAATTATCGAAATTGAAGAGTGTTTGAATAAAAAATGCCCTGTTAACAAGTATATAAACCTAAGCGTTTGACAATACAAATAAGGCTTTCGAGAGAGAGATCTCTTGAAGGCCTTATTTGTATTCCAAGTTTACTAGGGGAGATATCGCGTAATAAGAGTGAGCACAATAAAAATTTGCTATTTCTTGATAATTTAAAAGTTAGGTTATTTTTATTATCAGCAATAAATGTAACAAAGACTATAAAACGTCGCTATTTCAAGCCTCAATGAAAACCTTGGCATGAATTTTGCTTATATAAATGATGAAGGAGGCAATTTAGGTTTATTGAAGGGGCTGAGGTCTAATCTTAAATTTTGTTTTGTGCTGTATTTGGATAATTAAAGTTATTTTTGTATCAAGTCAGGTTATGTATTACAAATCACATTTAATATGATTAAGTGAGGGGAATAAGTATTATGTTTAAAACAAGAATAACAGAACTTTTGGGAATAAAATACCCAATTATGCAAGGGGGGCTACAAAATATTGGTACCCCCGAATTAGCTTCAGCGGTATCAAATGCGGGAGGACTTGGTACTATTAATGCAACAATTTACTCTACGCCAAAGGATCTTGGAAATGCTATCCGAAAAGTTAAAACCTTAACGAAACAGCCGTTCTGTGTGAATATTTCTATGTTACCTCATGTTTCTGTAGGAGAAATGACTTCTGACTATTTTAATGTTGTAGTGGAGGAAGGAGTAAAGGTCGTAGAAACGGCAGGCCGGAACCCAGAAGAATATGTCCCTCTTCTTAAACAGAACGGCATCAAGTTAATTCATAAGGTTCCATCAGCGAAGCTAGCTAAGAAAGCAGAAGAGAGTGGCGCTGATATTGTAACTATTGTTGGTCTTGAATGTGCAGGGCATCCAGGAATGGATGAAGTGACAACAATAATATTAGGAAATAAGGTATCGCGAACTGTCTCAATCCCGGTTATGTTGGGAGGGGGAATAGTTGATGGACGCGGTCTTATTGCAGCATTTGCTCTGGGGGCTGAAGGGATTGTAATGGGTACCAGATTTGTCGCAACAGAGGAGTGTATAATTCATCCAAACTTTAAACAATGGATAGTTGATGCAAAGGAAAATGAAACAATTCTTGTTCAACGATCAATAAAAAACATGATTAGAGCAATGAAAAATGAAACCTCGTTGAAAGTGCTAGATATGGAAATGCAAGGGAGTACACTAGAAGAATTACTGCCTGTCATCTCAGGTAAGCGAGGCAAGATGTGTCAAATAGAAGGAAATTTGGACGGAGGGATTTTTGCTATTGGACAGGCTGTGGGATTGATTGAGGAGATTAAACCTGTTCGAAAAGTAATTGAAGACATTATAACAGAGGCAGAACAAGCTCTGAAGCGTATAGGGAGTTTAAAATAAATGGAGGTATTATGCGAGTTCTTGGATTAGTAGCTTCGCCACGTCGAGTAGGAAATTCGGAAATCATTATTCAGGAAATGCTGAATATCTTACCGGAAACATGGGGGAAAGAAGTAATTCGTCTTAATAACCTGCAGATAGAGCGCTGTAAGGCTTGTTATGCTTGTTTACCTCACGATAAGTCATGTGTAATTAATGACGATCTCAACTTTCTGCTTGATCGTATCCGGGCAGCAGATAAGGTCATTATTGTGTCCCCTGTTTATGCCCTAGGTCAACAAACTACTCTTAAATTAATCAATGATCGAATGATTTGTATTCAGAATAAGGCTGGCCACTATTTTACTGGTAAACAATGTGTGATCGTTATTCCGCATACAGTTGAAGGGTGGGAAGGATATGCTAGAGAAGCAACGATGCATTTTGCTCGGTTCTTTGGCTTAAATATTACCGGGACAGCAGTAATGAGAGCTTCTTTACCTAGTGATATCACCGAGGTAAGCATGTTAGGGAAAATAAGAGAATTGACTTTATCGCTTATTGATAATTCGACTGTGAACTTTGATGATATAGAAAAAATATATTGTCCAGATTGTAGTAGTAGCTTCTTACAGTTATTTCATAAGGGAAGATGGCGTTGTGTTATTTGCGGTTCTACTGGTGATTTGAAGGTAAGTGAGGGGAATTATAATATTACTTGGGATATTCCGGAGCATCGTCGTTTCACGCTCAAGGGTATTCAAGAACATGGACAGAGACTTAGCAAATTAAAAGAAGAGTTTGCTCAACGAAAAAAAGAACAAGTAGCAGTTTTGACAAGAAATAAGGCCGATAATGCTAATAAAAACAGCGATCTGGAAGCGAATAGAGACTGGAGTAATAATGAGTAATGTATAATTGTTTCTCCTAATACCTTTTCAGAGTTTCTTGTGGCAATGTAAAGGGCTACTCTCTAATCAAAGGAGGTCTCTATGTTTAGTAGGCATGTGAAGAGGCTAAATGAGAATGTGTATTATACTATTGACGCTTTCTACTTTGACGTTTTTCTAGAAAAAGAAAACTGCCTAGAAATAGGGGCAATTTTTTCATGGCTAGATGTAACATTAGAAGGAAGAATAAGTGAGCTTTTTTATTACACCTATAATATAGAGGTAACGATAAAGGGTAAACTCGTAAAAGGATATTTTGAGGTCAGACATAGTGATGACTTATCGGGGGAGCAAATTATGGAGTACTTACTTCATACTCCTAAAGATTTTGATATTATTACGTTGGATTATATACCTTTATAATGCTCTGCTCCATTATCATTAATCAATAATTTCATGATGAAAAGATGAAACTCAGGAAATTCGTAACAGAAGTTTTCCTGAGTTTCATCTTTTGATGTCCATTAACTTTCAAAGCATATTTAATGCTATACATGAAATATCAAAAATGAACCGTTTTCTTATAATTGGTCCATTTTTGAACCGCAATTTAATATCAAGAATAAAACTGTTGTTCATTTGTACCATTATAAAAGTTGTAAATACAGCTATATAGTTAAAACTAAAAAAAATCATCCTTGATTCTAATGTTGGCATGTATTGTGCATATAAGACTACAGGGAGGGTGGAAACGAAAGATTTTAGAAAGTCGCAATTATTGTATTAGTGAATATTATCACGTGATGTCATTGTTTTTACTATTAAAGCCAAGAGGGAGAGAGTATGAGAATTTTAGTTTGTGTAAAGCAAGTACCGGATACAACGGAGATTAAGATAGATCCGGTAACAAACACCTTAATAAGAGCAGGTGTACCAAGTATTGTTAATCCATTTGACGGATTTGCGCTGGAAATAGCAGCACGAATCAAAGACGCAGACCCTAGTACCACTATAACAGTAATTTCTATGGGGCCTGAACAAGCTAAAGAAGCACTGAAAAGCTGTCTGGCGGTAGGGGCAGATAAAGCCTATTTGGTGAGTGATCGCGCATTTGGAGGCTCAGATACTCTAGCTACTAGTTATATCCTTTCGAGAGCAATAAAAGCAGTAGAAAAAAGAGAGGGATCATTTGATATTATTCTTTGTGGCAAACAAGCAATAGATGGTGATACTGCGCAAGTTGGTCCTGAAATTGCTGAGCATATCGGCTATCCTCAAATAACATATGCAACTGAAGTAAGTGTGAGTGATGGGCTTGCACTTGTAAAGAGAGAGATAGAAGAGGGGTATGAGCTTTTGTCGGCAGTAATACCGGTTGTTATTACTGTGACTAAGACCACATTTGAGCCTCGATATCCATCGATCAAAAGTAAGTTGATTGCTAGTAAGGCGACTATTCTAACTCTTACGTCAGCAGATTTAGATATTGATTTGAGTAAGGCAGGGTTAAAAGGGTCTCCAACTAAAGTTAGCAAGACCTTTACTCCTCAGCTAAAGAAAACTGGCGTTAAAGTTAAGGAAGATACAAACTCAAATACAGCAAGGAAACTGGCTACGTTGCTAAACGATGCAGGCATAGTGTAAGGGGAGAAGAGTGCAATGAACAAAGAAGAGTATAAAAATCTGTGGGTATATATCGAAACGGAAGCAGGTAAAGCGAAGAACGTCGGATTAGAACTTTTGGGTTCAGGTCGAGTACTTGCTGATAAATTGGGAGAAAAGTTAATTGCCGTCATAGTCGGTAATAATCTTGAAGAAGCTGCGAAGTTAGTTGCTTCTTATGATGTAGATGAAATAATTCTTGTCGAGGGGGACGTATACTCCCATTACAATACTGATAGCTACACTAATGCAATGTACCAATTAGTAAAGAGATACAAACCTTCTACTATTCTCATTGGTGCTACAAATAATGGCCGTGATATGGGGCCGCGTCTTGCATGTCGACTCGAAACCGGTCTAACTGCAGATTGTACTGGGCTTGATATTGACGAAAAAACTGGAAATGTAGCATGGACTCGCCCAGCATTCGGCGGCAATTTGATGGCAACAATTCTATGTCCAGACACAAGGCCACAGATTGGAACCGTGCGGCCAGGGGTGTTTAAAAAAGGAGCTCCAGACTCTGAAAGAATTAGTCCGGTTATTAGAGAGAATATCGCAATTCCATCCGAAGCTGCCCGGGTAAAGCTTCTCCAGACAATTAGGGAAACTGCAGGAGCGTTAGTAGATTTGGAAGCTGCAGAAATAATCGTTGCAGGTGGTAGGGGATTGGGAAAGTCTGAGAATTTTTCGCTTGTCCAAAAATTAGCGAAGGTAATGGGGGGCGCGGTAGCTGCCTCACGAGCACTCGTTGATGCAGGATGGATCGGTCATTCGCATCAGGTTGGTCAGACTGGTAAAACAGTAGGTCCTAAAATTTATGTAGCATGTGGGATTTCAGGTGCTATTCAGCACGTGGCTGGCATGTCCAGTTCTGATATCGTGGTTGCTATTAACAATGATCCGGATGCTCCGATTTTTAATGTTGCGGATTATTGTGTAGTGGGGGATGTTTGTGAAGTTTTACCTGTGCTTATTGAAGAGATACACTGCATTAAAACAAAGCAATAATGGTAGTAATTAGTTAGTTTTCCATAAAAATTAAATGGCGAGAAAAGGGGAGGCAATATGGAGTTTAAATTAAATGAGACCCAAGAAATGGTCCAAAGCATGGCTAGAGATTTTGCGGAAAAATACATTGCTTGCCGAGTCGAAGAAATTGAGAAAGAGCTTAAAGTTCCTCAAGATTTGTTTGCTAATATGGCTTCTGCTGGCTTATTAGGTATTTCTTTCCCGGAAGAATATGGCGGTGCCGGATTAGGGTATGAACACTTGGTACTAACTTATGAAGAGATTTCGAAAGTATCTGCAAGCGCCAACATGGTTAACCTCGTAAGCATTCTTTTTTTAGAGGCTGTTAATACCTTTGGGACCAAGGAACAAAAAGAGAAGTATCTTCCGGCTGGCATAAACGGAGAGTTCCGTGGGTCGATGGCATTTACGGAACCCGGAACCGGCTCAGATCCCAAACAGCTTACAGCGACATACCGAAAAGAAGGGGACTACTACGTACTCAACGGTACAAAACGTTTCATATCTAATGCCTCTTATGATGGCCCTATTCTAGTGTTTGCTAAGGATGCAGATACCGGTGAGTGTACAGGTTTTATTTTTGAAAAGTTTTGTGAGGGTTACTCGATTTCTACTCCGTGGGATTGTGTTGGACTAAAGGGTAGTGCTATTTACGATGTGTTTATGGACAATGTAAAAGTACCCGCGGACAAAATAAATATTTTGGGCGGAGTTGGCAAGGGATTCCCAACTCTGTTGGGAACTGTTGCATACAGCAAAGTGGGGCTTTGTGCTACCTTCTTGGGAACTATGGCGGCTTCTTATGAAGCGGCGGTTAAGTATGCAAGAGAGAAAATGCATCGTGACGAACCTATTTCCAAGTTTCAAGCCATTCAGCTGAAAATCGCAAAAATTGCAGGAATTTACGAAAGCACTCGCCTTCTCGTGTATAAGTTGGGTGAAGATGCCAATGACCGCTCCGACATGACAAGACTTAAGGCAAGAGTTGGTATGACGAAAGCGCATGTGTCTGACATTAGTGTCGAGTGTAGTCTTTTAGCGATGAACGTTCTTGGGGCCTATGGAGTAACCGCGGAGTATAATGTCGAAAGGTTCTTAAGGGATTCTCTTATTGCGCCGCATATCGAGGGTGTTTCGGATCTTCAGCGGATAATTGCAGGCAGCTACATTTTGTCTTGTGGTAAAAATAAATTCCAGGGTTAGTTTATTAGATACTTAAGAATTAAGGGGAGAAAAACCGTATGTGTAAAAACAATGCAAAGGTTCGCGAAGTAGTTGTAGTAGGAATGGCGAGAAGCCCGATCGGCGATTTTATGGGCTCGCTTTCCTCGCTCTCTGCGGTAGAACTGGCAAAAATCGTAGCAAAGGCGGCGATGGACCGCGGTGGTGTTACTCCAGATATGATTGGCGAAGTTACGTTCGGCACAGTTTATAAGCATGCTATGAAGGGCAACCCTGCCCGCCAGGTTCAGCTTGGACTCGGCATTCCCTGCGAAGGAGCGGCTGTTACCATAGAACAGCAGTGTGCGTCGAGCATGAGAGCCTTGGAGATTTCTTGTCAGCAGATTTTGACAGGGAAAATTGACGCGGCACTTGTGGTTGGTGCTGAGAGCATGTCCAATGTTCCTCACATGATGCTGGAGGGGCGCACGGGTACTAAATTGGGCCCTGTTAAGGTCGTAGATGCGCTGCAGTATGATGCGCTGATTGACGTATTTAGCGGCGAAAGCATTATGCGCACAGCAGAAAATGTTGCGGAAAGATATCATATCACCCGAGAAATGCAAGATGAGTATGCTTTGCTGAGCCAGACCCGCGCAGCTGCAGCAATTGAGGCTGGTAGATTCAAAGAAGAAATCGTACCCATCGAGGTTAAGACCAGGAAGGGCACGGTGGTCGTAGATCGTGACGAGCATCCCCGGCCCACCACGGTGGAATCTCTGGCAAAGCTAAAGCCCGCATTTATGGCTAACGGGACTGTTACGGCCGGTAATGCTTCCGGTATTAATGATGGTGCCAGTGCGGCGGTTATTATGTCCGCGGAAAAGGCACAGAAGTTAGGTCTGAAGCCGCTGATTCGTGTTTTGTCTACAGCGACTGTTGGTTGTGCACCAGAGGTTATGGGGGTTGGTCCAATTTATGCGATCCCCAAGGCGATTGAGTTTGCCGGTCTGAAAAAAGAAAATATTGACTACTATGAAATCAATGAAGCTTTTGCCGCGCAGGTACTACCCTGTCTTCAGAAATTGGGAATAAGCATTGATAAGGTCAACGCTAACGGCTCTGGCATCGCATTGGGGCATCCTGTCGGTATGACCGGTCTGCGCCTGATGATTAGCGGGTATTACGAGTTGAAGCGCAGAGGACAGAAGTATGGCTGCGGCTCTTTATGCGCTGGTGGCGGCCCTGCTATGGCGGTTGTATTTGAAGCTTTATAAGGAGAGATATAATGCAGAGTGATAAAGTGTTTGTAAAGGTTGATAACAAGATAGCCACTGTTATATCCCTGCAAAAACAGGCTTCCGCTTTTCTAAAAACGCTTTCGCACCCTCTGTTTTATCTTGTGTCTCACAGATATCACCGAAATTTGCGCTTTCCAAAGAAATTCCCTCATTTAAGCTTAACTCAATACCTTGGTTTATGATTTTTTTGGCTATCTTAACAGCGACAGGGCCTACTTGAGCAATTTGCCGTGCAATCTTTTGGGCATCTTCTAAGGCCATCCCTTCTTCAGAAAGATGCTCAAAAAGGCCAATTCGATATCCTTCTTCTGCACTTATTGGCGCGCCTGTAAATATTAGTTTTTTAGCCATGCCAACGCCAATTAATCGCGGCAGTCGCTGAGTACCGCCATACCCGGGATATATCCCTAACCCAACCTCCGGTAACCCCACTTTGGCATTCTTAGATGCGACCCTAATGTCGCATGCCAAAGCCAATTCCATACCGCCACCAAAGGCGAAACCATCAATGGCACAAATAACCGGACTAGGAAAACCTGCAATTTTGTTAAATACAGAATTTCCTCTTTCGACAACAGCTGTTCCTTCCGCTTTTTTCCAAGAAACAAACTGTTTAATATCTGCTCCAGCGATAAATACTTTGGGGTTTTCGCT
>Ga0366780_1020_pt1 | contig 26347 bp, 28 predicted proteins | sample BONcelN113001E11_FD_207073 | JGI IMG/M metagenome (GOLD analysis project Ga0366780, IMG submission 207073) | Enriched cells from coal bed in the Powder River Basin, Montana, United States - BONCAT cells N11 rep2 HSBNCT.N11.300.1.E11 ...
CAACGCCTACTCCTCCGGGAAATTACCAAATTGTTGAAAAACTAATATTTGAGAAAGCAGCTATGTCAGATTTAGACTTTGGTTCCAGAAGGATGGTTTTATCATCTGATAAAACCTGTCTTCATGGCTCGTGGAATGGCCCTGTGGAAGGCCATGTTTCTGGCGGTTGCGTTAGAATGTACAATCAGGATATTGAAGAACTTTTTTCAAAAGTGCAAGTTGGTACATCCGTTGTGATGATCGCAGAGTAAGGTTATCATTCTCTCCTATCAGCTGCTAATGTAAGTACGTAAATAACGCAAGAAACCTTAGTCAAACTGTTGGCTAAGGTTTCTTGCGTTATTTGCATAACTGTGCTGCCTAAAGGTGATATTGCAGGAGTAGGTTCGGGTCTGCACGAAGATAGCAATGAGGAGGCGAAATAGTTGAAACGCTGGATACGGTCTTTATTTGTTACTCCACTGATTTTTCTCGTAGCACTATATACTTTGCTGGAAGATTTCCTGGAAAGTATAGTAAAGCCAGTTGTTGAACATATTTCTTCCTGGCAGATTTTGCAGACGGTCGAGGGGTTTTTACAAAAACGAAATCCTTACACACTGTTTGCTATCTATACATGTAAATTGATCTTATTTTCGAGTATTAAGCTTCTTTCACTTTATTGGATTAGTCAGGGGCGGGGATTTGGTGCACCTTTACTCGTATCAGGAGAATTATGCGGTGCCGCCTTAACGGTATGGTATGCCAAAGTAGCTTTACCTGCTTTATTGACTTTGCGGTGGTTTGCCAAAGCATACGGGAAATTCATTACGGTAAAAAACCGGCTGATTAGTAAGTTGCAACAGATGCCGGCTTACAGGTATGCCCGCAGTAAGGTGCAGCCGGTCCGGCAAATAATGCGAGAACTGAAAGTATTTATAGTGCGCAAACGAATACTTGGCAAAGGTAATAGCTGGGGTAGTTCCCGGGTGAAAGCAGTGTACCGGTTACTGAATCGGAAGAGGTAATTCTGGTATAGATTACAATGTGAAATACCGTAAGACATAGGCGGCAAGCTTTGATACAATGATAGTATAGTGAATGCGTCAATTAATGACGGAGGTGGCCCTATGACACTTACCAGTGATGAAAAGTGGAATGCAGTCGTTCAGTGTGATAGTTCATATGATCGCCTGTTTTTTTATGGCGTCAAAACAACCGGGATTTTTTGCCGGCCGTCGTGTAAATCAAAAGAACCGCGGAGAAATAATGTACAATTTTTTGATGCAATTGAACAGGCCTATGCCTATGGGTTGCGTCCCTGTAAAAGATGCCGGCCTGACTTAACTGATTTCAATCCATCGTTGGACTTAATTGAAAGAGCAAAATATACTTTTGATACCTATTACGACGATCGTTATAAGCTTGCCGCGGAAATCAAAGGGTTGGGCATCAGTCATAACTATCTTATCCACTTATTTCGCAAGCAATTTAATATAACACCTGTTGAATACACCAATAGACTGCGCGTAGAAAAAGCGGCACAAATGATTAAGGACTCAGATGCAACTATTTTGTCTATTGCCTTGATGTGTGGCTTTGGAAGCCTTTCTACCTTTTATGAACTTTTCAAAAAACAAATAGGCTTCACTCCGAAAGAGTATAGAAAACAAGGAATATGCGTGATGATAAGCAATGATAATAAGTGCCAGTAGAAGAACGGACATTCCTGCCTTTTATTCAGAATGGTTTATCAACCGACTGAAAGAAGGCATTATCTTCATAAAGCATCCGCGAAATCCTCAACGTATTGCCCATATTGACCTGAGCAGAGAGAATATTGATTGTATTGTGTTTTGGACAAAAAATGCTCAGCCAATGCTGAACAGGCTAACTATTATCGATGCAATAGGCATTCCCTACTATTTTCAATTTACTATTACTCCCTATGACAGGCATGTGGAAAAGGGTCTGCCCCCAAAGTCTGCAATTTTGGATACTTTCAAACAATTAAGTGATAGAATTGGAAAACACAGAGTCGTATGGCGGTATGACCCTGTGATTGTAAGTAGCGAATTGTCAGTGGAGTATCATCTTGATAGGTTTGGTACAATGTGTAATATTCTTGGCAGTTATACAAACCAGTGTACTTTTAGCTTCATCGAGCTTTACCCGAGTATTCGGCCGAAAATAAAAGGCATTGCCGAACATGAAGTAACTACTTTGAATAGGATACATATTGGACAGGGTTTTTCCAAAATTGCTAAAGAATATAATCTCCTATTATCAACTTGCTCCGACGAATTTGATCTTAGCCGCTATGGTATCGCAAAGGCAGCTTGTATTAATCAAAGTTTAATTGAGAATATCATAGGATGTTCTATTAAGGCGAAAAAAGACACCAATCAGCGTCCTGCCTGTAGATGCATCGAAAGCATTGATATAGGAGCCTATGACTGCTGTTCCCACAGTTGTGTCTACTGTTACGCTACATCTAGTGAAACAAGAGTGCATGCCAATATGGGCAAGCATGATCCCAATTCGGCCATCTTGATCGGTCGTCCGCAAGGGGATGAAATGGTGACAGTTCGAAAGGTTGCATCTCTCAAAGTATTGCAGTCGTCACTATTTTAATTTGGCGATAGCAGAGTTGAAATGTACATTTGCTGATTTGGGCCCATGCTCTGTTTCGTGCGTAAGCTTATCAGTAAAAGGGTGCGAGGTCATTTATTTCTTGCTTGCTATAGACAGGTGTTTTTACGATAAAACTAAATAAAAATAAGCTTCATAAGCAAAAAACATGCTATTATATAGAGGTGTGTTTTATCACCCCCAAGACTTATAAATAATAGGAGTGGAGCTTATGGCGACAATAAAAAAAAGAGAGACATTTTCTTCCGGTTTAGCAGTATTTTTTGCAACATTAGGATCAGCAGTAGGACTAGGTAATATTTGGAAATTCCCCTATCTAACGGGGCAAAACGGCGGGGGTGCTTTTTTATTAGTATATTTTTTCTGCATATTGTTTGTTGGCCTGCCGATAATGCTGAGCGAGTTTTATATCGGCCGTAAAACGAGAAAGAATGCAGTAGGTGCCTTAGAACAACTCAAGCCTGGTACTCAGTGGAAGAGCATTGGTCTTATGGGCGTTGGCGCATCCTGCCTGATTATGTTCTTTTATAGCTGTGTAGCTGGGTGGGTATATTTCTATTTATTCAAAGCCATTCTTGGTGATTTTGCAAATATAACAATGGAGACTGCTAAAGCCCAATTTGGTGCTGTAATTATGGGACCTTTATCACCTATTTTGTGGCAGTTTATTGTTTTAGCTGTTGTAACTGCAATTCTGGCAATGGGAGTTAAACAAGGGATCGAAAAAATTACCAAGACATTAATGCCATTATTATTTGTCCTGATTATTATCTGTGATATTCGCGCCTTAACTCTGCCAGGGGCGGCAGAAGGGATTCAGTTTTTATTTCATGTTGATTTCGGACAATTATCAGCTGCGGCTATTTTGGCAGCGTTGGGTTTAGCCTTTTTTAAGTTATCCCTCGGTATGGGGACAATGATGACTTATGGCAGTTATTTTACCCAGGATAATAACATGTTTAAGACTGCCGTTAAGGTAGCCTTGTCGGATACTTTAGTATCTATGTTGGCAGGCCTTGCCATCTTTCCAACAGTATTTTCTTTTGGTATGGAGCCGACTGCCGGTCCTGGCTTACTCTTCATGACAATTCCTCTTGTGTTTTCTCAAATGCCATTTGGTACATTCTTGCTAATTGCCTTTTTCTTTTTAACTGCTATTGCCGCTACGACAGCCATGTTATCTTTAGTAGAAGTACCTGTAGCTTATTTGTCTGAGGAAAGAGGGATGTCCCGCAAAGGAGCGGCTGTTTTGACAGCAATCGTTATGTTTGTAGTAGGGATATTGGCAACTTTGTCTGTTGATAAAGCAAGTTTATTAGGACATATTACTTTCTTTGGGTTAGGATTCTTTGACTTCTTTGACTATATTTCTTCGAATATTTTACTGCCACTAGGTGGCTTATTGATTGCCTTAATGATGGGATATTCTATTAACCGTGATGAGGTCGTTACTGAACTATCCAATCATGGTAAGCTGAAGGTAGCGGTATTGGTAAATGTTTATTTTTCCCTTATCCGTTATGTAACTCCGGTTTTACTTATTGTGGTGTTCCTAAGTTCGATAGGAATATTGAAATTCTAAATTCGCTTTATGCTGTCTCCCTAGAGTGGGAGGCAGTTTTATTTTTAGATATTATTGACAAAATAATCAGAAAAGTCATATGATAAAAAGAGGGAGAGGATTGCAGGAGGGATGAAAAATGAAAAAGCTAATAGGACTTGTCCTGGGAGTTTGTTTTCTATATTATTTGGCCTACCTCCCAACCTTTGTTTTTTTTGTCTTTATCGGACAGCATATCCAATCCATGTTAGGCCTCACCGAGAGAATATTTATCACAGTCCTTAATTTGGTATTTGCCAGCTTGTTATTGTTCTTTATTTTATGGGATAATATGAAGCATAGATACCACTAAATCGAACGTTTCAGAGCCACTCTTTTAGGGAGTGGCTCTTTTTTTGTAGCTATGCTAAGGAATATGCTATTTCCAGGGTAATAAATGCGACAGGCTTAATCATTAATTAAATCCTGAAATCGTGCCAGGTTCATTTACTGCAAATTACGAAAGTGTTATTGTCTTCGGGAAAGCTAGTGTAGTAAATGAACTTGAGATATAGAAACATCACCGGGATGCAGAACAAGTAACATAATCAATCATTTATGGCACTTTTATTGCCCGGTGAATATATTACCATTGTAGATAATTTCTAAAATGGAGTGATTCACATGGGATATTTTATTCCAGTAGAGCCGGATGTAAAGGTTTATATAGAAGATATTAATCCCAGAGGCTGTAAAACAATTTTATTTATCCATGGTTGGCCGGCAAACCATACGATGTTTGAGTATCAGTTTGATCAGCTTCCCCGAATGGGCTATCGCTGTATCGGAATAGACCTCAGAGGATTCGGCAATTCTGACAAGCCGTGGAGTGGCTACGATTATGATCGACAGGCAGACGATATTCGATGTGTAGTTGAAGCACTTGATTTGCATGATATTACACTTGGTGGCCATTCTACAGGGGGAGCGATTGCTATTCGCTATATGGCTCGTCATGACGAATATGGAGTAGCTAAGCTTGCTCTTTTTGCGGCGGCCGCTCCCAGTCTTATCGAGCGTCCCTATTTTCCCCATGGGTTAAAAAGAGCAGATGTAGATAAAATCATTCAAGATACAAATAACGACCGTCCGAATATGCTGGAGGGGTTTGGAAATATGTTTTTTTTCCAGCATGTGACTGGGCCTTTTTCAGACTGGTTTTTCCAATTAGGGCTGCAAGCGGCAGGCTGGGCTACAGCTGCGGTTGCAAATGCCTGGTTAGAGGAAGAATTATTCACAGATCTTGAAAAGATAACGGTGCCTACACTAATCCTTCATGGTATTCATGACAGAGTTTGTCTGTTTCCCTTGGCAATCGCCCAAAATCAAGGAATCCAAAACTCCAAGCTTGTGCCGTTCAAATACAGCGGTCACGGGTTATTTTACGACCAGCGGGATAAATTCAATAAGGAATTAGCACAATTTATTGAGGAATAAGGTTATTTATCCAGTCATTATAAAATAAACAGACGAACACTGACAGAGCCGAGTTATCAGTATTCGTCTGTTTTATATCTATTTGCACTATCTCTTTAGTAACTAATGTACAAAAAAGTACATACTATACTTACCTGGGTATTTATATTATCATTCATACATAAGGATATTTGTAAGAATAAAATAAACCAGGAGGAGAGATGATTAATGGTTAATTTTAATGAAATACAGCCCAAAGATTTTGCTTATAGTCCCTTTAGACTGATAGGTGAAGATTGGATGCTCATTTCCGCCGAAAAAGAAGGCAAAGTGAACACAATGACAGCCTCTTGGGGAGGATTTGGAGTAATGTGGGGGAAAAATGTTGCCTACATTGTTATCCGCCCACAACGCTATACCAAAGAATTTGTAGATAATGCGGATGCATTTTCCCTCACTTTTTTTGATGACAGCTTTAAGAAGGTATTAGGTTATCTTGGTGCAACGTCTGGCAGAGATGAAGATAAAATCGGTAAATCGAATTTAACAGTCCAACACACCGACGGCATTCCTTACTTTGCAGAAGCGAATATTGCCATTCTGTGCAATAAACTATATGCACAGGAGTATAAGCCTGATTGCTTTATTGCCCAGGAGCTTAACGCAAAATGGTATCCAGATGTTGATCATCACACCTTATATATTGCAGAAGTTACTAAGATACTTGTGAAAGAGTAACTACTCAAGTTCAGTATTACGATAAAGAACCAGCAATTATGCAGGTTCTTTTTTTGTTGTATAATAAACTGGCTACTCAAGGGACCTTTTTACGCGGCCAATTGAGGTTGCCAGGTGTTCCCAGAGTACACCTTCTACAGTTTTCACCTCTTCTTGCTGGCAATTTATAATAAGAATTACTTCTGTTGTCAGGTTTTTCACCTTATCCTTCTCACGTACTTTTTTACTAGTAAGGTAATCTACTGCAAAACCAATTAAGGCTCCTAGCGCAAAGCCGGTTAGTCCCCCTAATATCGGCCCATACTTCCAAAGAAAGCCCCACATGACACCAAGCAGCATAAAAACCGTGCCGAGCATAGCTGCTCCATCAAGTAAGCTGTCACCGTCAGCGCGGTGAATAGTATCAAATAATTGCCGTTCTTCCCCCAGTCGCGACATTGGAACGGCTAAGATTCTATCGCGGGTAATGCCCTTTTGCTCCAGGTCGCTAATGGCTAATTCGAGAAAAGAAGAGTGCTCAAAGGTTGAAAATACATGCATAAGTTACCTCGTTTTTATACTGGCATCTCAAAGGTGTCTTCCTGGAATTTGTCCTCGAGATACCTAGACTGTTCTTTGTCGTAGAGCCGGTTATATTCGACAGTATTTACATAAGAATCATAAACACTAAACCCATAAATAGATGGCAAGAACATCAGCCATTGAGGATCAACGACGGTAATCGCATTATTAAATTCGCCAATTGCTGTGAATTGTATCGCTTGTGGCAGGTGAGAAAAATAACAAATGCCGATCCACCAGGCGAGCACCAAAAATCCGGTAGGCAAGCGGTGGGTATACAGATGGCCGATACCTGGCATAAGCAGAGACCAACAGAGTGTCAGCCACGGAGTTCGCTTGTCAAAAAAACAAATTTCTAGGGTGGATATTATCACAGGACTTACGGGGCTTCTGCTTCTATCTGCTAAGATAGACAGTTTGTTTAGGTCTACGGTCTGACGGTAGCTGCTCCAAATGGCCCATAGATAAACAGGCGCATAGAGGAGCAGCCAATTATTGTCAACTACTTTTATTGCATTATCATATCGTCCCGTAAATGAATAGAGGATTGCATAGTTTAAATTAGCTTTAATATTGATTAGCAGCTCCCAGAGTATTAAGAGAAAACCATGGATATAACTACCTAAACTAATGTGTCCAAAGCCTGGAAATATTGCGGACCAAAAGGCAATTACCCATGGATTTCTTAGATGGACCAGGTTTATGGAGAGGGCAGAAGTATGTCCTTTGGGGTAGCGCGGCTCCTTGTGGCAAGATGGGTTCATATATGCACCACCAATAATTGATGATTATAGTTTCTCCCCAGTACATTTATCTATATATGGTATATATTACTAATGGGCTGCGTATGTAGCAAAAGCTATTGAGATAGTTAGCACATTATTAAAAATGATAGAAAAACTAATCATTGTTTAGGGAAGGGAAAAAATGGTATAAAGAGAATATAATGGTCATGTACTTGTACAATTTTAACTGTAAGGGAGGGTGTAAGTTATGAAAGTGTTAATTGTCTACTATTCTATGTATGGTCATGTCCATCAAATGGCAGAAGCTATTGCCGCAGGTGTCCGGGAAGAGGCGGGAGCCGAAGCTGTTTTGCGCCGGGTTCCGGAAACATTGCCAGTAGAAATCCTTGGGAAGATGGGGGCAATCGAAGCACAGAAAGTATTTGCTCACATCCCTGTTTGCACAGTAGAAGAATTGGCCTCTGCTGATGCTATTATTTTTGGTACGCCGACCCGCTTTGGGAATATGTGCGGCCAGATGCGCCAATTCTTGGATGCAACTGGTCAGTTGTGGGCACAGGGAGCCCTTGTCGGTAAAGTAGGCAGCGTATTTGCCAGCACTGCCACACAGCATGGTGGACAAGAATCTACCGTACTTAGTTTTCATACCACACTGCTTCATCATGGTATGCTGATTGCCGGCTTACCTTATACTTTCCAAGGCCAGTCAAGCATTGAAGAAATGACCGGTGGGGCCCCTTATGGCGCAACTACAATTGCCGGAGGTCAAGGGCAGCGGCAGCCAAGTGAAAATGAGCTGGCAGGCGCCCGCTTCCAAGGAAAATATGTAGCTTCAATTGCTGCTAAGCTCAACAAGTAATACTGAACTCAGTAATAAAAATAAGCAGAGAATATAGAGCCATAATTAGCCCGGCAGGCTGATTATGGCTCTTGCATTTCTTAAATACACCCAAAGGAGAATTGTCATTTGGCAAGTCTCCTTTGGGTGTATTGTTTTAGCCAAGGGGGGGTCTTATAGTTAACTAATGTAACAATATGTAAATAAGCTACATAAAATAAAGAAAGAACAGAAAAAAGTTGGTGTTTAATTCATGAAAGGGTTAAGTGGCAAGATTATAGTGCCTGGTGATTTTCACTATGAGCAAGCCAGGCAAGAGTGGAATGAGGCAATAAGTAAATTTCCCTGCATCATCGTATATTGCTTTACTACGTATGATGTAGTTAAAGCCATCTTGTGGTCAAGAAGACAGGGGATGAAGTTGCGAATCCGTTCGGGAGGGCATAACTACGAAGGGTATTCAACCGGTACGGGTAAGCTGGTTATTGATACCTCCTGCATGAACCATATCCATGTGAATTGTGAACAGGACACGGTGGAAGTACAAGCAGGAGTAAGATTGACCCATTTATATGAAACGTTGTATCGTTACGGCTATGTATTTCCAGGAGGAACTTGTCCGTCGGTAGCTATTTCCGGGTTAGTTATGGGAGGAGGCATAGGATTATCGACACGGTATTTGGGGCTTACTACAGATAGTCTCATAGAAGTGAATATGGTAGATGCCTGGGGAAATAACATAAAGGCAAATAATCACTGTAATTCTGACCTGTTTTGGGCACTACGGGGAGCAGGCGGCGGGAATTTTGGAGTGGTAACCTCCTATAAATTTCAATTGCAAAGAGCAGTAAACAAAATTACTCTCATCCAACTGGAATGGCATGACAATAAACCGGCACGACTTGAATTCCTTCGGGTATGGCAGACTTGGTTAAAGCATTTAGACAGCAGGATTAGTGCATTTGGCGGAATTTATAAGCGCGGTGCCTGGCTTAATTCCTTCTTTTACGGGCATCCCGAGGAAGCAAAACAACTGATAGAGCCTTTCCTGAATATCCCCGGAATTACTCTTAGGAGAATCGAGTATGTAGATTTTATTGACGCTGTACAGCGAATTGGTGATGAATATCCTGACCGGGAAGCTTTTCAGTCTACCGGCAGGTTTATAAAAGGCTGCCTTTCTCAAGAGCAATTGGATACGCTGGTAGATATAACCGATCATGCTCCTACTGACGCTAATTCCTACATTTCCGTGTACTCTTTAGGGGGAGCCGTCGGGGAAAAGGACGAAAATGATACGGCCTTCTTTTATAGAAATGCCGATTATATCATGGGGATATCATCCAACTGGGAACTGGCAAAAGAAGCGCCAGTTCATAAACAATGGGTAGCAGCCGCTTTAAGGTATATTTATCCCTTCTCGGTTGGTTCTTATATTAATTTCCCTTATCATGATCTGCCCGATTATGAACGAGCGTATTTTGGAGAGCACGTACAACAATTACGATGCATCAAGCAGCAATATGATCCTCATAATGTGTTTGCATTTCCGCAAAGTATTAAGACATTAGGTTAGAAAAGAGATGCTTATAAGCTTGCAAGGTGAAGAACAGACGAAAAAATCCGGCTAAATTATTGATTTGGCCGGATTTCTGGTACATCACCGGGGTGCATTAGGCGAGCAGATAATTTCGGTTATAAACTTAATAAAAGCTTGTGCAGCCTTTGATAGATACTTCTCTTTTTTCCAGGCCAAACCGAATTGTAAATACAACGGGTTAGCGAGAGGGATAGCTGCAAAATCGTGATTCCGGCTGGTAACTGCATGAATGAGGAAAGCGATGCCCACCTCTTTGACTACTAACCCCTTTATTGTCTCGATCTGGTCAGATGACAAAAGTATATTTGGCACGAACCCATGCTGCTTGCATTCTTCAAGAATAACATGCCGGTTATAGGCTCCTTCTTTGAATAGGATAAATTGTTCGTCCCGTAACTGCTCAATAGCGATTGTAGTATTATTCGCCATAGGATGGCTCAGCGGCAGACAGGCAACCAGTTGCTCTGTTGTTATTGGTAAAGTCTCAAGTAACGGAGAGGGTTGATAAAGGTTGACAATGCCAAGGTCAAGCTCGCCTCTTTCCAGTAACTGGCGAATAGCAAAAGAGCTTTCTTCAATCGTGGAAAGCTGTAGCTTGGGGTAACGTATCGTAAATTCGGCCAGTATCTCAGGAAATAGAAAGGAACCAATCAATGGCGGTACACCAACCCGGAGTGTGCCTTTTTGTAATTGGCGATATTCCTGGAGTTCTGCGGTTGCATCCTGCAGTCTATTGAGAATATCCGACACGCTTTGCAGAAAGACGTGACCTTCTGTTGTCAGGGAAAGCTGTTTTTGACTGCGGTCGAAAAGTTGTATATCTAAACTCTCTTCTAGTTTCTGGATGGCTAGTGTAACTGTTGATTGGGAAACATGCAAATGCTCAGCCGCTCTGGTGATACTGTGCAGTTTACCAACCATTTGGAAATATTCAAGTTGCCGTAAATCCATACGTACATACCTCCAGTTGGGAATTGACCGAATTGAATTAATCAATCATATCATTATGAATATATATTTTTCTTTGCTGAGAGTAAGCATTACACTATAAATAGAGACAATCCCCCAATGATCTGGTAATCAGTTCATTGATTGCTGTCTATGGCACGCTCTCTATTAACGGAAGTATAGCAGGTGAGGACAACTGGGGTCAAGCGAGGTTGTACTGCAGTTAGCAGTGCAATGCCGTTTTTAATAATAATTTTAGGGGGTTATTACACATGAATAAAGAGCAAATGATACAGTCTATGACCGATACTATGGCCAAGTTTACCGGTTACATGGGCAAACGGCTCCCTGATGACGTGTTGGCTAAGCTGCGTGAACTCAGGGAACAGGAAGATACCTATCTGGCTAAGGTAGTATATGACTCTATGTTTGAAAATCAGGAGTTAGCTGACAAATTGAATCGCCCCTGCTGCCAGGATACCGGTGTAATCCAGTATTATGTCAAAGCCGGTGCTGCGTTCCCCTTGTTGTCTGAGGTGCAGGATATTCTGAGTAATGCTGTCCTGGAAGCAACGAAGGTGGCTCCACTGCGCCATAATGCAGTAGAAATATTTAAAGAAAAAAATACCGGTACAAATACCGGTGAGCGTGTTCCTATTGTTAACTGGGATATTGTTCCCAATTCGAAAAGTATGGAAATAGAAGTTTATATGGCTGGCGGCGGCTGTAGTCTTCCTGGACAAGGTAAGACACTAATGCCGGGTGATGGTTATGAAGGGGTAGTTAAATTCGTTTTTGATGTCATGACTTCCTACGGTGTGAATGCCTGTCCACCGATCTTGGTGGGTATTGGCATTGCCGGCTCAATCGAAGTGGCAGCAACTCTTTCCAAAAAAGCATTATTTCGGCCCATTGGCTCACGCCACCATGATCCACAAGGGGCACAAATGGAACTGTTGATCGAAAAAGGGCTTAATGAAATTGGCCTTGGACCACAGGGATTATCAGGGAAAAATTCCGTCACAGGTGTGCATATTGAATCGGCAGCCAGACATCCGTCCACCATCAGTGTGGCCATATCGACCGGCTGCTGGGCCCATAGAAGAGGCACTATCCGTATTAATGAAGATATGTCTTATGAAATTCTCTCTCACAAGGGGGTAACACTGTGAAAAAGGTTTTAACAACTCCGATTAAAAACGAAGATATTGAAGATATTACGGCTGGCGATGTCGTTTACCTTGATGGATATCTGATTACTTGCCGTGACGTTGCGCACCGCCGTTTGATCGAGCTGGGCAGGGAACTGCCGGTCGATCTGAATGGTTTGGCTATCTTCCATGCGGGCCCGATTGTAGCTAAAGACGATAGCGGGAAATGGCAAATGATTTCTATTGGACCAACCACCAGCATGCGGATGGAGAAGTTCGAAAAGGAATTCATCAAACAGACAGGAGTTAAACTCATTATCGGTAAAGGCGGCATGGGACCGGAGACAGTGGAAGGTTGCAAAACTGATAAAGCTTTACATGCCGTATTTCCAGGCGGTTGTGCCGTATTGGCTGCAACTGAAGTGGAAGAAATTGAGAAAGTGGAATGGCAGGATTTGGGTATGCCTGAGTCGCTGTGGGTTTCACGTGTCAAGAACTTCGGACCGCTGATCATTTCTATCGATACCAAAGGCAATAACCTTTTTGAAAAGAATAAAGTTATATTCAATGAGAAAAAAACAGCTATTGTCGAAGATATCTGTAAACAAGTTAAGTTTATAAAATAAAAAGATTGGCCAATGGTAAACAAAGAAACTGCCCTTCAAATAACGGGGGCAGTTTCTATTTGTCTAAAGGGATGTCAGGAAACTGTTATAAAGTTAACCAGCGGAGATAGAGCATAACTAGCATTGATCCCCCGACAGTCAGCATAAAGTTTTTATACCGCCAGGCTAAAATTACAGCTACAACACTTGCTACGAGGTAGTGATTGTCCAAAGAAATGTCTAGATACGCTTTGGGCAAAAATATGGCCGGTATAGCAAGAGCGGTAAATACGGAAGCAGGAAGATGTTTGAGCCATTTCTGCGCCCATAGCAAAAGCGCGGTATTACGACAAAAAGCGAGTGGTCCCAATCGTGTGCAGGCTGCTGCTAATGCCATAACACCGATAATTGTGAGCTGTTCAGTTCTCATGCTTAACAATCCTTTCCCAGACTAAACTAACAGTCGGGGCGACAATACCTGTCAGTATAATATACCACTTACCGCCTAGCGTAAGTGCTGCAGCCAGTGCTGTTGCAGCTGCTATCGCCACTACCGTGGCAATGCGGCGGTCCGATAGCTTAGGTACTACAATGGCGATCAACACGGCTGGCAACGTGAAATCCAACCCCCACGACAAGGGATTGGGGACATAGCTTCCGGCCAGGGCTCCAGCTGCAGTGGCAAATGTCCACGACAGATACATTACCGTACTGGCTCCTACATGATAGGAAGCACTATAGCCATGCTGACTGATACGGTTCATGGTAATGGCATAGGTTGCATCGGTAATACAAAAGGCTAGCACATAACGAATAGATTTTGGCAGATTGACTATATAAGGGGATAAAGAAGCTATCAGCAACAGGTTATGCAGGTTCACCATTATGGTACTGGCTATAATCATATTTAGATTGTCATTACCGGATTGCAGCATTAAGACTGCAGCAAACTGGGCTGCTCCTGAAAACACTGCCATTGACATGAGGATAGCTTCAAAGGGTGTAAAGCCGGCGGCCACAGTCATGATGCCGCAGGTAAAGCCGAACGGAATGCTGCCCGTCAATAGTGGCAGACAGTCACGGCAGCCTTGCAGTAATTCTTTATTAGCCACCTAACGTAACATCCCAGCGCTGCTCCAGCAGCTGGTTTTTCCAAGTATTGTTTTCTTTTTCTTCCGTAAGGGTAAAGCCATATTGTTCATATAAATGACAAGCTGCATCCAATCCTTTAAATGTCCATAAAAATACATGATTATAATGTTGCTGCCGGCAGTAGTCCATTACAGCCGTCACTAATTTGCGTCCTGCGCCAGCACCCCTAAACTCGGGCTCAATTAAGAACCATCGCAGCTGGGCGCTGGTTTTGCTTACTTCAACTATTCCAATAAAACCTGCAATAGTGCCACAGCACTCTGCTACAAAGATCTTGCCGGCCGATGGGTTTTCCAGATAGGTAACCAGGCTGTGCAAAACGTATTTCTCAAATACTTGATCAAAGCCATGCTCTTGTGCGTACAATACGCCGTGCCGGTAAGCGATATAGCCGCTATCGCCAGGTTGGTACTCGCGAATAGTGATTGCAGTGTTGGTTTTTCCTGATAACATGGTTTGTATTGCTGCCATGTGATCGACTAAATTCTGCTGCGCACCTGAGGGAAGCTGTTTCAAAAGCTGGATGAGTTGAGCTGAGGAGGCTTCTGACAAGCGATTATAAGTCTCCCGGCCTTTTTCCGTTATAACTAGAATTTGTGACCGGCCATCAGTCAAGGATTTACTTGTCTTAATGAGAGCTTCTTTTTTAAACCGTCTGAGAATACGGCTTAGATATCCGGGGTCAATTTGTAGTATTTCTGTCAAGTCACTGGCCGTGCACGTAGTGGCTTTATCAATTTCTGCCAATATCCGTGCCTCGGCCAAAGAGTAAGGGCTTTCCAAAATGGTCTGATTTACAAGACCGATAATATTTGTATAGAATCGGTTAAACGTTCTGATTTTTGCCACCCGTAGTGTAGTAGCATCTTCCATTATTACCCCTCCATAAATACTTGACTGTATCCTATATTATCAAAATACCAATAATAATTGACACCGTCAAGCAATTTATTTGACAGAGTCAAATAAATTATGTGATGCTCAATAGATCATTCAGGGGATCATCACCATTAATGATTGCTGCAATCATTAATGGTGATTTTTAATAAGGATAGCTGCATGCTATACTGTGACTTAAGGAAATTTCATACAGGTGATTGCTGAACTAATGTGCTTGCAATTACGATTTTAAGTAAGTCAAAGAAGACTTCTTCATCAAATGAATGAGGTCTTCTTTTTTTATTTTTTGAGGCACTGGCACTAGTATTAGGGGGTGGTTTCTCTGCGGTATGCCAAATAATCCGGACTTTTAGCAAAATTAAATTATGGGAGGAATTGGATGATGAGCAGTATACAACTTCAGGAACGTATGGAGAAAAGTGAGATGGGTTTTTTCGATAAACTGGAAGCCAAAGTTCCTTTGTGGCAGCAAATGATAGTTGGGCTTATCGTAGGCGTACTTGTAGGGAATTTATGGCCCGATTTTGGTAAGACGCTGGCACCGGTGGGAACGGCATTTATCAAATCCATTAAAATGATTATCATTCCTTTGGTTTTATCAGCAGTAACCATGGGCATTTATCACATGGCCAGTGATATGAAGCAATTAGGAAAAATGGCCTTTGTTACTTTCGCGTGGTTTTACCTTGCCACGGGACTGGCTTCCTTGTTAGGCATTGCCTTGAATCAAATTTTTCATCCGGGCATCGGAGGTGAGATGAGTGCAACCGGTGTTATTCCCAAAGACTTAGCAACATCAATTGATTGGGTGAAGTTTTTTCTGGACATGATTCCTGATAATGTAGTGGCAACTGCTGCAGCCGGAAAAATTCTTCCTTTTCTGACCTTCTGCATTGCCCTTGGGGTAGCGCTTGGAACGATGAAGGAAAAAGCCAAACCGATTGTTGACATTCTGGAAACCTTATTCGAAGCTACGATAAAAATCGTAAATGGTATTTTACGAATCACTCCGGTAGCGGTAGCGTGTATTATTGCCTGGGTTTTTGCATCACAGGGCAAGGCGATGATCATTGCCTTATCAAAGCTGATCTTTACGCTATATGTAGGGCTGTTCGTATTTGGAGCAATATTTATGGTCTTGGTTGCAGTGCTTGGGTATAACCCGATAAAAATGGTGAAAACCATAGCTGATGCATTGCTTTTGGGATTTGCCACCTGTTCTTCCGAGCCGGCATTGCCAATACTGTTTAAACAACTCGAGAAAATGGGTATTCCTACAAGAATACCAGCCTTTTGTTTACCCCTTGGCTATACCTTTAACCTTGATGGATCGGCTTTATACCAGTCGCTCGCTATTTGCTTCATTGCTGATGCTTACGGAATGCAGCTTACATTGCCGGCACTTGTCACAATTTTGATTACTACGTTGATTGCCAATAAAGGAACAGCGAATGTTCCGTCGGCATCGCTTGTCGTAATGGCTGTAATTTTGACGACGATCGGGCTGCCTGCTGAAGCTATTGCTATTCTTGCCGGTGTGGATCGCCTCATGGACATGGGACGTACAGTAGTCAATGTATTTGGCAATACCTTTGTTGCATTGCTTTTAAACCGGTTCTTTGGAAACCCTGGCGCTCCTAAACAATTCAATGAGATGCAAGCGTAAGACTAGAAAAAAGAGGTCGTGCCAAGATTATTGGCATGACCTCTTTAAAACGGGAGTCTATGTTAGGCGAGGATAGGATCTTGGCTGGCTAGCTCTATGAAAGCACGCATAGCAGGCGTCAACCATTTCTCACGATGGTAGATTAATTGGGTTTTGATGTCGAAAGCAGGACCATCCCAGTCCAGTTCGATTAGCTTTCCCCGTTCGATATCATCTTTAACGGCAATCTTAGGCAAAATGGCAGCACCTAATCCGCAGATGGTACATTGTCTTATGGCGCCGATGCTGGATAGTTCCATGAGTGCGCCAGGTTTGACATTGTTTTCTTTGAGCATAGAGAGAATTAGCGGACGATAGCCGCAGCCCGGCAAGGTGATAATTAAACACTCATCGGCAAAATCATGGGGCCTGATTTTTTCCTTTTGGGCCAGAGCATGGAGCGGGCTGGCTACTACCGTCATTTTTTCATCATGCAGTATTTGCACTGCCATTTCAGGGGATTTAATTGTATCAGTTAGGACTAAAGCGATATCAATACTGCTAGCTTTGATTAACTCAAAAAAATGTTCGCAGCTTTCGGTTTGGACCCGTATCTCAACAAGCGGGTAGAGCTTACGGTATTCAGTTAAAATTTGGGGAAGACGGTATACGCAAACGGTCTCAGCAGCGCCAATATTCAAGATACCGCGAACAACCTGGGGCAGAAATTCTCCCTTGGCTCTTTCACATAATTCCAATATGATTTTGGCATTTGCAAGAAAGCTTTTGCCGTCATTTGTTAATTGGATTCCTCGTCCCATTCGCTCAAATAGCTTTACTTGCAATTCGTCTTCGAGCTGGTGAATTTGGCCGGTGATGTTAGATTGAGCGTAGCCTAGTTTCAAACCGGCTTTTGTAAAATTAAGTGTTTGGGCGGCGGCACAAAATATCTGAAGTTGGCGTAATTCCATTCCCGGTACCTCCAGCAATCCATATAAAATAGTGATTATAACCATATGAAACAATCATTATCTCTATTGATGATTACATGATATACTATGGCCAAAGATTAGTCTATAGGGCTCACGTAAAAGGACCTTTAAGTTTGGCGTGGAAAATTTAAAATAAGAAAGTAAAAGGGTGAGGAGTAAATGAGTAATGTATTTTATCGTGCCGTAAATAAAAAATACCTCGAAGTCGATCGTGGCGAAGGGATTTATCTCTATGATACAGAGGGAAATAAGTACATTGATGCCTGTTCAGGTGCTGCTGTTTCCAATTTAGGACACGCTCATCCCGTTATTATTGAAGCAATGCTGGAGCAAGCTCAAAAAGTTGCTTTCAGCCATTTGTCCCGGTGGACATCACCGCCCATTCAGCAATTAGCCGACCTAGTGGCAGAATTGGCACCGGGTTCTTTAAATAAGCTCTATTTAGTATCCGGTGGTTCTGAGGCAACAGAATCGGCATTGAAAATGGCTCGCGGATATTTTGTGGAACGGGATGGTCAGAGTTCGAAATACCGGATTATATCACGCTGGAAGAGCTTTCACGGCAATACGATAGGTTCACTGTCCATGACCGGTGATAAACGCCGTAAAAAGTACACACCGCTGCTTTTAAATTTCCCTCACATTGCCCCGGCCTATTGCTACCGCTGTCCTTTTGGCAAAGACCAGCATACCTGCGAGGTCGACTGTGCCTTGGATTTGGAACGGGCAATTAAGATGGAGGGCGCTGAGTATGTGGCGGCTTTTATTGCCGAACCGGTGGGAGGCGCAGCCTGCGGTGCTATTGTACCTCATAAAGATTACTTTAAGATTATCAGGCAGATTTGTGATCACTATGATATTTTACTTATTGATGATGAAGTTATGGCTGGTTTTGGACGTACCGGTTCGATGTTCAGTATTGATGACTGGGGTGTAGTGCCTGATATGATTTGTGCCGCTAAGGGTATGAGTGCCGGATACTCGCCGCTCGGCGCGGTAATTGCTAAACAAGAGATTTATGACACCTTTAAAAAGGGGTCTGGGATATTTGTTCATGGTCATACCTATGGTGGCAATCCTTTATCGGCAGCGGTTGCCTTAGCGGTGGTCAAAACTCTGATTGCCGATAATATAGTAGACAATTCCCGGATTATTGGAGACTATCTGCTTGCTCAGCTGCAGGAAAAATTACTGCCCTTTTCCTTTGTGGGCGATGTCCGTGGCAAAGGTCTTATGCTGGGGGTAGAAATTGTCAGGGACAAAGTGACGAAAGAGCCATTTCCGGCAGCAATGGCAATGGCCGAGAAGCTGACCGTTACCTTGATGAAGCATGGAATTATTGTATATCCCGGGACCGGTAATGCCGATGGCGAAAATGGTGATCAATTCCTGCTGGCACCGCCGCTGATCATCACCAAAGACCAGACTGATGAACTGATAGAAGGGATGGTTGCCGGATTCACTGAATTTCAGAGAAATCTCGGCTAAATTAGATAAGAGGTGAGACTGTGGAAAAATTAATTATTACAATAGCACCTACCGGAAATGTGCCGACAAAAGCAATGACGCCTCATGTACCGGTCCAGGCGGCTGAAATTGTCGCCGATATTATGGCGTGTTATGAGCAGGGGGCAGCTGTTGCCCATATTCATGCCAGGGATGAACAGGAAACTCCAACCTGTGATAGTAAGTATTTTTCCGAGATTGTAAAGCTCCTTAATGAAAAGGGCTGTCCAATTATTAAACAGATCTCTACCGGTGCACGTGGCGGAAAGTCAGGTGAGGCCCGCGCCGAATCACTGGTATTACAGCCTGAATCGGCTAGTTTAGCTACCGGCTCTTCTAACTTCCCCTCCAGCATTAATGCAAATGATCCTCAACTCATCGAATACATGGCAAAAGTTATGCTGGATAAGAATATTAAACCGGAAATTGAAGTTTTTGATGTAGCCATGATTAATAATGCCGTTAATCTGCAGAAGGCGGGGCTTTTAAAGGGGCCGCTGTTGTTTAACCTCGTATTAGGTGTAAAGGGATCACTACCGGCTACCGCCAAAAACTTATTTTTTCTCATTGACAGTCTGCCGCCTGATGCCGTGTGGAGTGTTTCCATTATTGGACCAAACCATGTCAATTTGTCAGCTGTTGCCATGGCGCTGGGCGGACATGTACGCGTCGGTATCGAAGACAATGTTTATTACACAAAAGGAGTTTTAGCTACAAACAGGTCATTAGTAGGGAGAATGGCAGCTATTGCTAAGAGCCTTGGCCGCGAATTAGCTACTCCTGAAGATGTTAAAAGAATATGGGGAATTGCATAATTTAAGAGCACTGTATGCTTAGCTTCCCTTGGATAATAGAACCCTCTTTCGTTTTTAACGAAAGAGGGTTCTATTATTGTTTTAATGCATATCCAGCTACCCATTGGTGAGACTATCAACTACATGTTTATTGTGCGAACGATCTTTTAGGTTACGGGTGAATGGATGAAGAGAATTCCAACTTTCGAAGAGACATATACGTTACAGTCAGCAGCTGATGCCGCAGGACGCGATTTCTGGTTTCATAATGTGGTATTTACTTATCAGTGGTGGCTATTAGTAGCTGTAACTATTATTCCCATCATGGTATGGTGGAAACTTGTTGACCGCAGAAGAATCTTTGAAATTATGACCTATGGACTGCTGGTAGCCTTAGTTTCAGGTTTATTAGATGCTATCGGCGTGGAAACGGATGCTTGGGAATATAAATACGACCTGCTTCCGTTGCTGGATGTCTTTATTGCATATGATATATCGGTATTGCCGGTCTGTTATATGCTTATCTATCAGTATTGCCCAAAGTGGCAATCGTTTGCCTTTGCTCAGCTCATAGTTTCCTTTTTATTTGCCTTTGTTTCGGAACCCATTCTTGTTTACCTTGACATATACCAACTTATAGATTGGCAACACATATATTCTGTTCCGGGCTATTTTTTTCTCGCTATCTTTCTCCGGTGGGTAATGGAAAAATTAAAATCAAGGTGACACGTAGGGACGTTCCTAAATTGTCACCTTTCCATGCCTTGGTATATGCTCATTTTTTGCTTTGAAGATTAAAGTGACAAAAAAGGAACGTCCCCTATTGTCCTATTGTCTTGTTAGTAAGTGGCCATACCGGGCGCAAACTCTTCGGGGCTCTGTGTTAGCCAACGGTATCGAAAAAGATACTATCCCACTAATAAGTGCGTACTTGTTCTCTGCTGTATTAGTATCTATCATTATGGTATAAACGGAATTTAATGGGAGCAGCAGAGCGGTCCGGCATTTTAAATTAGGGGGATGGGGAAAATGAACGAATTGACCACCTGGCATCATGACGCTATCGGAGAAAAAGTAGTTAAGGCTTTAACGAAAAACAATTTTACTGCCACTTACGTACAAACCCGTCAAGAGGCTCTGGACAAGCTGCTTGAGCTAATTCCAATACAAGCTACTATTGGATTCGGCGGGTCGGTGACTTTGAACGAGCTTGACGTAGTAGCGAAACTGGAAGAGCGAGGCAATCCGGTTCTCAATTCCATGAAGCCCGGGCTTAATCCGCAGGAGGTGCGAGCCATCAGGCGCCAGCAGTTATTGGCGGATGTATATTTGTCGGGCACTAATGCCGTTACACTTGACGGCCAGCTTGTGAATGTCGATGCGACCGGTAACCGTGTGGGAGCGATGCTTTTCGGTCCGGAAAAGGTTTTCATCGTTGTTAGCGTTAATAAGGTCGTCAAAGACGTGGCAGAAGCTCAAAACCGCGTGAGACTGTGGGCTTCACCGCCGAACAACAAGCGGCTCGGTTATCCCAATCCCTGTGCTCAGACAGGTGTGTGTGTGGACTGTCAGGGACCGAGCCGGATATGTAATATCACTACGATTATACACAAGCGTCCCAGATTGACCGATGTTCACGTTATTCTTGTTGGTGAAAATCTCGGTCTGTAAGAAAGGCAGCAACTCCCCTTAGTCTCATGAGGCTAAGGGGAGTTGCTATTTTCACGAGCTACAACACAACAACATATAAAACTGTGATTCAGGCTAAGCTGCGGTGAAATATCCGGGATTCTTGAAAGAATTTTATATTTTCAGATTATATTGACAGTATGTCATGGGTGGTTTTATAATGAGCATAAATGATGATAAATGAGCATGATCAATCGGTAATAATCAAGTTAAGCAATCATAAATGAAAATTAACGAGAAGAAGGTGGGGGCGGCCGGTAGTTGGTACTTGCAGTTAGATGGGTGTAAACAGTAAGGAGGGAGAATATGAGAGAGCAGTTTCAAAAGTTTGGTGGTTTTCTGGCTGGCATGGTTATACCCAATGTTGCAGCATTTATTTGTTGGGGGTTTATCACTGCTTGCTTTATTCCTACCGGGTGGGTTCCTAATGAAGAGCTAGCAAAACTTGTAGGGCCGATGATTCAATATTTGCTGCCCCTATTGATCGGTTTTTCCGGCGGCAGGCTTGTTTATGGCATACGCGGTGGTGTAATGGGAGCTATGGCGACAATGGGAGTCATTGTCGGCAGCGAAATTCCCATGTTCCTGGGGGCTATGATTATTGGACCTTTTGCTGCCTGGATCATTAAAAAATGGGATAACATGATTGAAGATAAGATTCCTACCGGTTTTGAAATGCTTGTTAATAACTTCTCGGCAGGCATCCTGGGCATGATCCTAATCATGCTTGCCTACAGCATTATTGGACCGATAGTCGCAAGCATTGCTACCTTTTTGGGTGTTGTAGCCAAAGCTATCGCTGAAGCTAAACTCTTGCCTCTCTTAGCATTATTGATCGAGCCAGGTAAAGTATTATTCCTGAATAATGCAATTAATCACGGCGTTTTCTCGCCAATCGGGGTAGCAGAAGTCAAAGAATTCGGCAAGTCTATTTTCTTCTTATTAGAAACCAATCCTGGTCCCGGGCTTGGCTTATTGCTAGCTTACTGGGTATTTGGCAAGGGGATGGGCAAACAGTCTGCGCCGGGGGCCATTATCATTCACTTTTTGGGCGGTATTCATGAAATTTATTTCCCCTATGTATTAATGAATCCCCTGTGCATCATTGGTCTTATTGCCGGTGGACTGTGTGCAAATTTTACCTTCCTGCTGTTTAATGCCGGTTTAGTGGCTACTCCTTCGCCGGGAAGCATCTTTGCCGAGCTGGCGATGACTCCTAAGGGCGGTTTCCTTGGGGTTATGGCAGGTATTGTTATTGGCACAGTAGTATCTTTCTTAGTTTCGAGCCCCTTTGTTCGTGCCTATAGTGGCAATGTAGATGATAAGAGCGGCGAAGATTTTGCAAAAGCCCAGCAATTGGTAAAAACCTTGAAACCGGCTAAGGTTCAGGAGCAAGCACTTGATGCGGCAAGAAACGAAGCTCTTGCGACAAACGAAGCAAGGCTGGTAAAGAAGATTGTATTTGCCTGCGAGGCAGGCATGGGTTCATCAGTTATGGCAGTTGCAGTACTTAAGAAGAAACTTGCTCATGCAGGAAAAACAGGCATAGAAGTAGTCCATAGTCCGGTCAATCAAATTCCTGAAGATGCAGATATTGTTTTGACAGCGATGGGGCTGGTAGAACGGGCGAGGAAAATAGCTGCACCGGCAACCAGAGTTTATGGTGTGCAGGATTTTATTAACTCGCCGGTGTATGACGAAGTAATTAGCCAATGTTAAGTAGATGCGGCAGCAGTTGACGCTGCTGGATGGAAAAGGCGGTGAATAGCATGAGATTTGACCGTAATCTGGTTTTCATTAAAAATGAGTTTCTCAATAAGGAGGAAGTCATCGAATTCTTAGGCGGTCAGCTTGTTCAGACCGGGGCAGTACATCCTGATTATGTGCAGGCTATGCATAAGCGGGAGCAGGATATTGGTACCTATATTACCGAAGGAGTAGCAATCCCTCATGGGACGGAGGCGAGCAGGAGCCTGGTCAGGAAGGCTGCGATTGTTGTCGTAAAAATTCCTTGCGGTGTAGAATGGATCAATGGCAATAAGGTCTATCTGGCCTTCGGCATTGCAGGCAGCGAGGAAGAGCATGTTGGTTTGCTTGGTGAGTTGGCAACTATTCTCATGGATGCTGATCAAAAGGAACAACTGATGGCAGCCGAAAGTGAAGACGATTTATTTACCTGCCTTACCAATAACAGCGGCAAATATTGAAATAGCACTTGTAAATGGATAAGGTAACTGGAGGAATTTATGTTTGCAGAAGAACGAAAAACAGAAATTTTGCAGCTTGTTAAAATAGGTAAGCCCGTAACAGTGACTAGTTTAAGCCAGAATTTCGGTGTTTCCGAATCGACTATTCGCCGGGATTTGCAGGAACTGGAAGACAATGGCCTTATCCAACGGACACACGGTGGAGCAATCTCGGTTCAGACCGGTTTTGAAATGAGCTTTCAGGAAAAAGAAATTCGATTTTTAACAGAAAAGCGGCAGATTGCAGTATTGGCAGCTAATCTGGTGCAGGACGGTGAGACGGTTCTGCTTGATTCAGGAACGACCACACTGGAAATTGCCCGGTTATTGTGTTCTAAAAAGATAACAGTTGCTACTAACAGTATGGATATTGCTCAGGTTTTTAGTGAGGAAACTGGTGTTGAGACCTTGCTCCTAGGGGGGACACTGCGCAAAAATACACGCTCCCTGGTAGGCTATCTTACCAATGATGCTTTGCGGAGAATGTATTTCGATAAGGTGTTTCTGGCAGCAAACGGTATTGATGTTGAGTTTGGCATAACTACGCCCAATCTGACAGAGGCAGAGACTAAACAATATATGCTCCATGCCGGTAAAGAGAAAATTATAGTAGCTGACCACTCGAAGCTTGGTCAAAGAAGCTTATGCCGGGTCTGCGGTCTTGAAGACCTTGACTTGCTAATTACCGATAGCGGGCTTAAAGAAACCGATGAACAGCAACTTGGGTCCTTGCTCCGAGTAATGAAAGCAGCTATTGCCAGTAGGGAGTGATGATGAGTGAAAAATGAGGAACAACAGAAAATTGTCACAATTACGCTCAATCCCGCACTGGATCATACCGTCCATATCCCGCACTTTCAGACAGGAGAGGTTAACCGGGTTCAGCAGCAGCGGATAGACCCGGGCGGCAAAGGCATAAATGTGGCAAAGGTGGTCCGGGCACTAGGCTGTCCGGTTGCTGTTACCGGTTTTCTGGGACAGGACAATAGTAAAGTTTTTAATGAATATTTTCAAAGGCAGACAATCAATAATTTTTTTGTCGAAGTTACCGGTGCAGCCAGAGTGAATATTAAAATTGTCGACGATCACAGTGGTCACGTAACGGAAATCAACTTTCCCGGTCTCACCAGCACCGGCGAGGATCTGGCACAATTGACAGGGGTTATCCGGCGTCTGGCAGGTGAACAGCAATGGTTTGTTATTTCCGGCAGTTTGCCCCAGGGGCTGCCGGACACTATTTACAGGCAATTAATTGAAATATTGAAAGAGCAGAGAGTAAAGATACTTCTCGACAGCAGCGGGCTGGCTTTGCGCGAGGGCATCAAGGCCATGCCCGATGCCATAAAACCAAATTTAGAAGAGCTTAGTCAATTGATGGGAAAACCATTGGAAAAGGAAAATGAAATTACGAAAGCCATAGCAGAGCTGCTTGCCGGTGGCATAAAGCAGGTCGTTGTTACGTTGGGTTCTCAGGGAGCAATTATTGCCGACAAAGACCAAACTCTTCGGGTCAGACCCCCAACCGTCATCGCAAAAAGTACGGTTGGGGCCGGGGACGCCCTGGTTGCAGGCTTTGTTGTCGGCCAAACTCAGGGCCTGTCATTAGCTGAGTGTGCCCGTTTAGGAACGGCTGCTGCTACCGCCTCGGTTATTCAACCGGGTACACAGGCAGGTTCGATGAATGAAGTGGCAAGATTATTGGCCCAGATCCACATTAGCTAAAATAGACTAAGAAGGTGATGCTAAATGATTACCCGTGAAATGGTGATTGGCAATAAAAGCGGACTGCATGCACGCCCTGCTACCCTGTGGGTACAGACTGCCAACCGGTTCCAAAGCAGCATACGGCTGGTAAAAGGCGAACGTGATGTGGATGGAAAAAGCCTGCTAGCTCTGCTTTCTCTGGGGTTATCTGGCGGGAGCACCTTTCAATTCAGTGTCAACGGTCCTGATGAAGCCGCAGCGGCAGAAGCTTTGACTAAGCTGGTCGCTGAATTGGCCCAAAAGGGAGAGTAAAAGTTATGGATAAAAAAAGATGGCAGGGCATTGGAGCATCCTCCGGCTATGGAGCCGGTGAAACCTGGATCCTTCCTGCCGGCTTACCTGTTTCTGCAGAGCCGCCGGAAAGTACGCCTGGTTCTCTGGATAGCGAAAGCCAACTTGCGCGTCTTGCCAAGGCAATCGAAATTACCGATTATGACCTTGCTCAATTTGAAGAGCAGGTTCGATCTGAAAAAGGCGAAGAGGTGGCACAAATTTTTGCTGCTCACCGGCTATTGCTGGGTGACCCGGCTTTTACCGGAGAAATGTCACTTGCCATTCAAAATAAGCACTGTCTGGCAGAACAGGCGGTGAAGCAAGTAACCCATGAGGCTGTAACCATGCTGAGTGCCTTGGAAGATCCTTATTTCCGGGAAAGAGTTGTTGATATCCAGGATGTATCGCGGCAGCTGCTGCAGCATTTAGGAGCCAAGGGTAAAGAAGAACTCCAGTTTCCCTCTTCCGGCAATTGGATTGTTATTGCCGAAGAGCTGACTCCGGCCCGGACTATTTCTTTGCCCAAAGACCGGGTAATTGCCTTTGTTGTCC
>Ga0366780_1023_pt1:0-17500 | contig 25813 bp, 20 predicted proteins | sample BONcelN113001E11_FD_207073 | JGI IMG/M metagenome (GOLD analysis project Ga0366780, IMG submission 207073) | Enriched cells from coal bed in the Powder River Basin, Montana, United States - BONCAT cells N11 rep2 HSBNCT.N11.300.1.E11 ...
GCCGCGAAGCAGCCGACCATAGTATAACACTATTTGCTGATATCGTTCCTACTTTTCTGGCAAACACTTCTGGCAATGTGGCGCAAGCCGGGCCTGTCGCAGGAGGAAATAGTATAGCTTCCTCAAATATGCCTAATGGCGGCACAGGCTGGGATATGCTATATATTATAGGTGCTGTAATCGTAGGGGGAGCAGCTTTCCTCTTTCTCAGCACCGGCAGCTTTAGCGAAGCCAAGCACAAATTAAGCAACTTTACCAAGCGCGAGTTCGGGGATGTTTTTCGGTTTCGAAAAAAGCGTAAGAATTAAAGGAGCTGAGCCAAGTGGCTGTCAAACGCCGTATGTGGCTTATCGTGGGCTCTATTGCAGCTGGTCTGCTGCTCTTACTTGCCCTCTCTTATCTGGTCCCGCTGAATTTCCTATCGGTACAGCCCAAGCCGGAACAACAGCCACAGAAAGTCTACGACTATTATATTATTCTCGATGAAATAAGTGGCGTAGACTTAATGTATGTCCCACTCGTGGTTAGCGTTGGCGATGAAGTTATTACCGAAGAAAACAAACGATATACTATCATCAAAGTAGAAGAAAACCGGGCCTATGCCCGGTTTGTGGAAGATATAAATTTAAATGAGTACAAGCAAAAGCCAAAGCAATAGCGCTAAACTTTATACATGGCGGTCTAAGAGTGCCTGCTCGCGCACCCTCTTTAGGCCGTCCTTTATTGTTTTCGCTCTCACTTCCCCAATTCCTTCGACTTCGTCCAATTCGGCAATTGAAGCACTATAAATGCGGTGTAACGTTTTAAAATGAGCTACTAGATTTTCCGTAATAATCATCGGCAGGCGCGGGATACGCCTGAGTATCCGATAGCCTCTGGGAACTACAGGAACATCAACGGCGCTGGCAGTCACGCCATAACCTAAAATACGGCAAACGGTTACCGTTTCCAGAGCTTCTTCGGGCAAGGCCGCTAATTGCTCTCTTACTGCCTCTTGTGTCTTAGTATCTGCGCTGACACAATAATCTTTAATCAGCAGCATCGCTTCGTCTTCTTCAGCGATCAGTTCTTCCATCTGCATATTGACCAAGCGGCCTTCGTTGCCTAATTCAATTATATTCCGTTCAATTTCGCGGGCAATGCGATTCACTTGCTCAGCCCGAATAAGGACGGCGGCAATGTCAGTAAGTGTGGCCAGATCTTCAAATTCCAGTGCGCTAAGTGTCCTCAAGCCTCGGGTAAGTACCTGGCGATACTTTTCCAGCGTTTGCAGCGCTTGGTTGGCCCGGTTTAAAATAACGGCCAAATCTTTTAATGTATACTTAAGATTGCCTAAATAGACAGTAATAACATTACGTCGCTGCGATATAGCAATTACAAGCGCTCCTGTGGCCTTAGCTGTCCGTTCGGCAGTACGGTGACGCGTTCCTGTTTCCGTGGTTTCTATAACAGCATCAGGTACCAGTTGGGCATTAGCATATATAATTCGTTTAGCATCATTGGACAAAACCAGTGCACCGTCCATTTTTGCCAACTCATAAAAACCGGCAGGCGTCAGCTCGCAATTTAAAACAAAACCACCATCCACTACTTCCATAATAGCATCGCCATCGCCGACAACGATTAAAGCCCCCATTTTGGCACGCAGAACATTTTCCAGACCCTCGCGGAGCATCGTCCCCGGAGCCAGCGATTTAATTGTTTTAATAAAACGTCCATCCCAGAAACGTTCATCCCTGTTTTTTGTCATACAAATACCGCCTCCATGGCCTCAGTGACATCACGCACTCCCACAATTTCCAGGCCTTGTTGTTTAAGTTTAAGCCCCGGCACATTACCAACCGGTATAACGAACCGCTTAAAGCCAAGCGTAGCGGCTTCACTAATGCGGATATCGGCCCGTGAAACCATTCGTACTTCACCCGTTAATCCCACTTCGCCCATTACAACGGTCTGACTGTCAACAGCGATATTACGAAAACTGGAGGCAATGGATAAGGCCACAGCCAGGTCAGCTGCCGGTTCATCAATCTTAATCCCGCCAACAGCATTTACGTAAGCATCCTGATTGGACAGGGCCAAACCAACCCGCTTTTCCAGTACCGCCATTAATAAAATCAGTCGGTTATAATCAAAACCAGCGGCCATCCGACGGGGCATACCAAAGACTGTTGTACTGACCAATGCCTGCAGTTCAATCAATAGCGGTCGTACTCCTTCAAGACATGCCAGCACCACCGAACCAGGCATACCATGGGAGCGCTCAGCCAATAACAGCACCGACGGATTTACTACTTCAGTCAATCCATTCTCTTCCATAGAAAAAATGCCACTGTCATTTGTTGAACCAAAACGGTTTTTCATTGCCCGCAGCACCCGGAAGGCATAGTTTCGTTCTCCTTCAAAATACAACACCACATCTACCATATGTTCAAGCAAACGGGGTCCCGCAATATTTCCCTCTTTGGTCACATGTCCAATAATGGCTACCGGTACATTCGTTTCCTTAGCAAAGCGCAGCAGCTTGCCTGTCGATTCGCGTACTTGCCCTACGCTGCCTGGTGCTGAAGGGATGTCAGCGCTGAACATGGTCTGAATGGAATCAATAATAACCAGGGCAGGCTTCATTGCATTAGCGGCGACTGTAATCTCATCTAAATTAGTTTCTGTCATAATAAATAAATTATTGCTTAAGCTTCCCAGTCTTTCCGCTCGCATACGAGTCTGAACGGCAGATTCTTCGCCCGACACATAAAGTACCGATCCGTAGGTAGCGCTGACTCCTGCCGCGACCTGCAGCAGCAGCGTTGATTTGCCAATGCCCGGGTCCCCGCCGATAAGCATTAAAGCCCCTGGTACAATACCGCCTCCCAATACACGGTCAAACTCACCTACGCCGGTTATTCGACGCCCAACGGCGGTAGTATCAACCTGGGTAATCGGCGTAGGTTTACTGCCCTGGCTAAAGCGAATTCGCGTATCTGCTTTAGCTGCACTTATTTCTTCAACCATAGTATTCCAGGCTCCGCATCCGGGGCAGCGTCCCAGCCATTTCAAGGAATCAGCGCCGCATTCGGTACAGCAAAATTTTATTTTGACTTTTGACAAGGTTATATCCTCTCCTGCCTACCATCACTCTTTTCAGGCCGTTGATAAAGCCCCATCTGCGTTGTACCCGCAAAGGAGTAAGCCGAAGTTCTAAGGCACTGAAGTGCCAAGAACTTCGCATTCAGGCCTGCGGGAGCTCGCTCGTCGTACCGGCGCTGTACTGTCTTCGCTTGCTTCCTCGGCCTTCCTAGCATCTGGGGCTTTCTGAACGGCCTGGGAGCTAGATTTCTCAACAAATGAAAAAGAGCACTCTACATAACAGTAGAGTGCTCTTTTTCGTGATACTTATCGTTTTTTCCTGCTACTTACTTCTTTTTTACAAAAGTTAGTTTACCATCTTCAGCAGCATCAACCACTACTGTATCTCCTATAGACGCTTCACGGCGAAGCATGAGTTCGGCGATAGGATCTTCCACTAGCTTTTGAATGGAGCGACGCAGTGGCCGAGCACCATATTGGAAATCATATCCCTCTTTAACCAGCTCGGCTTTGGCCTTATCTGTCACTTCCAGCGCAAGATTAGCATCAGTCAGACGTTTTGACAAGTCAGTCAGCATAATTGTTACAATCTCACTCAAGTCATCTTCAGTAAGGCTGCTGAACACAATCATTTCATCAACCCGATTGAGAAACTCAGGCCGGAATTGACGCTTAACTTCATCAAGAACGCGGGTCTTAGCTGTTTCCTGATCGGTTTTCGCATTAGCACCGGCTAGGAACCCTAATGCTGCGCCATCCTTCTTCAAGTGCTGTGCACCAACATTGGAGGTCATGATGATAACAGTATTTTTAAAATCCACCGTATGACCTTGGGCATCAGTCAGTCGCCCATCTTCCAATACCTGCAATAAAATGTTGAATACATCATAATGAGCTTTTTCAATTTCATCGAGCAAAATGACTGCATAAGGTTTACGACGTACTGCATCCGTTAATTGGCCGCCTTCATCATAGCCAACGTATCCGGGAGGTGCACCAACCAGCCTGGAAACGGTATGCTTCTCCATATACTCAGACATATCCAGTCTAATCATGGCGTCTTCATCACCAAACATAGCTTCTGCCAACGCCCGGGCAAGCTCTGTTTTACCCACACCAGTCGGCCCCAGGAAAATAAATGAACCGATCGGACGTTTTGGGTCTTTCAGACCTGCCCGCGCACGGCGCACAGCTCTGGCAACAGCAGCAACAGCATCGTGCTGGCCAACAACCCTTTTATGCAAGACTTCTTCCAGTCTTAGCAATCTCTCAGACTCTTCCTCTGCCAGTTTTTTCACGGGTATTCCCGTCCAACTGGCTACAACATGAGCAATATCGTCACCTGTCACTACTACTCTTTTATTATCAGGCTGGTTCCATTCATTTTGTTTTGCTGCCAGCAGGTGGCGCAATTTTTGTTCTTCGTCCCGCAGTTTAGCGGCTTGTTCAAATTCTTGCCCATTAATAGCCGCTTCCTTTTCAGCACGCACTTGCTCCAGCTTTTTTTCGGTCTCTTTGAGATCGGGCGGCAGGGAAAAAGCTTGCAAGCGTACCCGTGATGCCGCCTCATCCATCAGATCAATGGCTTTATCCGGTAAGAAGCGGTCAGATATATAGCGATGGGAAAGTTTAACTGCACTTTCGATAGCATCATCGGTAATTTGCGCTTTATGGAATGCTTCGTACCGATCTCGCAGCCCCTGCAGAATTTTGATTGCATCTTCCTCTGACGGTTCTCCTACCAAAATGGTTTGGAAGCGTCTCTCCAAAGCAGTATCTTTTTCAATATGCTTTTTGTACTCATTTAAAGTTGTTGCACCAATGCACTGCAGCTCACCTCTGGCTAAAACAGGTTTTAAGATATTGGCTGCATCCATAGCGCCTTCGGCAGCACCTGCTCCAATCAAAGTATGCAGTTCATCAATAAACAAGATAATATTCCCGGCTTGACGGATTTCATCCATCACTTTCTTCAACCGCTCTTCAAACTCACCCCGGTATTTAGAACCGGCAATAATGGACGCCATGTTAAGCGATACTACCCGTTTATCTCGCAACGTCTCCGGAACCATCCCATCAATGATGCGCTGTGCAAGGCCTTCTGCAATAGCTGTTTTACCAACGCCAGGCTCGCCGATAAGTACAGGGTTATTTTTAGTGCGTCGGCTTAGAATTTGGATAACCCGCTCAATCTCACCGTCCCGGCCAATAACAGGATCAATTTTCCCTTCTTTAGCCAATTTGTTCAGGTCGCGGCCATACTCATTAAGTGATGGCGTATCAACATTGCTTTTAGCTTGCTGGCTGCTTGCCTGCGAACCGGCTCCGGACATAGCCATACCGCCTAACAATTCAATCACTCGTTGACGGACGATAGTAATATCCGCTCCCAGCTTATCCAATACTTGTGCAGCTACACCTTCACCTTCACGGATAAGCCCAAGCAGTAAATGCTCGGTGCCAATATAATTATGGCCCAATCGCTGAGCTTCTTCAAATGCGAGTTGAATGACCTTTTTCGAACGGGGAGTATAATTGATCTGCTCAACCTGATCATCTCCTCGGCCGATCATGATCTCTACCTGATTGCGGACCATCTCCAAATTTATATTTAAGGAAGCCAATGCTTTAGCCGCTACCCCTTCACCTTCATGAATTAAGCCTAGCAGCAAATGTTCTGTGCCAAGGTAATCATGGCCTAAGCGCAGTGCCTCCTGTTGCGCAAGTACTAATACTTTCTTAGCTCGTTCTGTAAATTTATCAAGCATTATCTTTTCCTCCCTTGAAATCAATTAATTTTTCACGAATAACCTGAGCACGCAAAGCATCTCTTTCGGCCGAATGAATGTCAGGACGTCTGGCAATTTTTTGTAGAAAGTTGGGTCTGCTGACTACCAATAACTCATTAAAAACAGCAGGCGGAGCTTCGTCAATTAATTTTACATCAATTCCCAGCCTTACTTCACTCAACAAGGATAGTGCTTCTTGGCCGGAGATGCTGCGGGCATAGCGGAGCACACCATACGCACGCCACACCCGGTCGGCTAACATATCTTTTGAGTCTCTCATAAGCGCCTCCCGGGCAGCCCTTTCCTGTCCAACAACTTGCTTAACTACGGCTTGCAGATTATCAACAATTTCTTGCTCATTTTGCCCTAAGGTTAGCTGGTTGGATATCTGAAAAATATTCCCCACAGCCTCTGTACCTTCGCCATAAAGTCCACGTACAGTTAACCCAATTTGGGTAGCAGCTCCAATAATACGATTGATTTGTTTGGTAAGCACAAGAGCCGGCAAATGAATCATCACCGATGCACGCAGACCTGTACCTACATTGGTTGGGCAAGCCGTCAAATATCCAACCTGTTCATGAAATGCAAAGGAATGGCGGGATTCGAGTATATCATCAACTTCATTAGCCAATTGAAGGGTGTCAGGTAAATTTAATCCCGGCAATAAGCATTGCACTCGCAGATGATCTTCTTCATTTACTAAAATAGCCACGGCAGCGTCATCACGGACAATAAGCGCCCGGTTAGTAGGTTCCTGAACATGGGTCGGACTGATAATATGCTTCTCAACCAGAACATTTCTTTCTAATGGTTCCAGCTTTTCCAGGTCAATAAACATATAGCAATGATTATCCTGATTACTCAAATCTGCAACAGACTTACGGAGCTCTTCAACTACTTTCGCTAATATCTCATCACTAGCACGGTTAGGGAAAGGAGTCTGGTCAAAATTGCGGGCTAATCGAATACGGCTGGATAATACAATATCGCTTTCCGGCCCTTCACCCTTCATCCAGCCATTAAGCGGTTCATCCAAGAGTTGTTCGATTGTCATATATTCCCCTCCTCGCTAGCTGAATTAAGTAATTCTTTTTCCAAACTGCGTATTTCATCACGGATTTTAGCAGCTTCTTCATATTCCTCCTGCACGATATACCGCTCTAAGTCATACCGCAGCTTTTTTAAGCGTTGTTTTAATTCCAATGTACCGCCAGTTCGCCGGGGTAGCTTTCCCGTATGAGTACTTACACCGTGAATACGGCGCAGGAGAGGTTCAACATGATCTCCAAAAGTACTATAGCAGGTACTGCAGCCAAATTTACCAATACGGCTGAAATCATGGTAGGTCATACCGCAATTGGGGCAGGCAATCCCACTCTTGGCCGGTGCATTATCAGCTACACCCGAATAAAACATGTTTTTCAAAAAATCATGAACCGAAAACTTAGAATCAAGCGAAAAGGCAATATCACCATATGCTTGAGCACACTGATTACACAAATGCTTATCAATTTTTTGATTGTTTGTAATTTGTGTTATATGCACCGATGCTGGCCTTTTTTGACAATCATCGCACAACATACACATCCGCTCCCTTATTATTCATTTGTAGAATTCACTTGCAGTAACAATCGACGAATTGCTTCCACTCGCTCGTGGGGTTTCAAATAATGGTGCAGTATAGAAAAAGCCTCCATTAATAGAATTGACTCTCGGCTTGTTAACAAGCCGTTGTCACGTAGATGCATTAGCATCCCTTGGAGTTCATCCAGAGAAACGTCAACATCAATCTGTTCTGCAGCATTTTCGAAGATAATAGTATGAAGAGGAACACGCGCTACACGCACAAAGCCTCCCAGTCCCCGCCGGGATTCAACTATAAACCCCCTGGCAATGGAAAAACGGGTATTTAAAACATAACTAATCTGAGACGGCGCACAGGCCAGTTCATCGGCCAGTTCATTGCGTCTTAATATAACAATATCGCCTTGTTGTCCCGCTAGCTTGCGTAAAATAAAGCGTTCTATTTCATCAGCTAAATTACTCATATTTTATCACCACACTCTGTCCTTTTGTTGTTTTGACTTTATTTGACCTTTTCTTTATTATATTTGACCTTTTGACTAATTGCAATAGCTGCCCGCCTTTTTTTGCTATATTTATATTATTGCCATACTGCACGAATTACAAAAGGAAAGTATATTAGAAAAGCAGAGGAAGTTACCGCTGAGCGGCAATCTCCTCTGCTTATGTGATCTGTCTTTTTACTGAACTTCTACTACTAAGTACTTAAGGTAATGAGTTTCTGCAGCTGCAGGCAATATCGGATGGTCCTTGGCCTGCGTGCGGTATTCAACTTCCCGGATGACCCGCCTGGCATCTTTAGCTGCATCTACTACAATAGCTTTGAATAACTCTCTGTCCATATGGAAGGAGCAGGAACAAGTAATCAAAAATCCCCCTGGCCGGACTAGTTTCAAACCGCGAAGATTGATCTCCTTATAACCTCTGGCAGCCCCTTCCAATGAAGACCGGCTTTTGGTAAAAGCTGGCGGATCAAGGATTACAACATCGTATTGACGTTTCTCTTCCGTTTGTGCCCGCAATACATCAAAGGCATTACCAATTGCAAAATTGCAAATGTCACTTACTCCATTTAGCTCGGCATTTTTTTGTGCTACTTCAATAGCAAGATCAGAAATATCAAGTGCAGTAACGCTTTTTGCTCCATATTTTGCAGCATGGACGGCAAATGAACCCGTATGGCAAAAGCAGTCCAATACTTCGGCACCAGCTACAAAATGCTTAAGTAACTGGCGATTTTCCCGTTGATCATAGAAAAAGCCTGTCTTTTGTCCATTCTCGATATCAGCATAAAAAGGGAATCCGTTTTCTTTAACTTCGATAAGTGTCGGAAAACTGCCCTTCAGATAACCTTTGCGCATGTCCATTCCTTCCAGCTTTCGTACAGGTACATCATTACGTTCGTAAATACCGGCAGGTTGGAACATTTCATCCAGTATAGACACAATGGTTTCTTTATGAACATCAATTCCAAGTGCCAATGTTTGGATAACGAAATAGTCGCCAAACTTATCGACAATGAGCGCCGGCAGAAAATCTGCCTCTCCAAAAATAAGCCGGCAATATTCCGGTTCACTGACAAAGCGCTGGCGGTATTTCCATGCCGCGGAAATGCGTTTTTGGAAAAAGGCCCGATCAATAGGCTCTTGTTCTCGCGTCAATATGCGGACAATGATCTGAGAGCGGGGATTAATATACCCTCTGCCAATGAACCGGCCCCGATGGTTGCAGACATCAACAATGCCACCCGGTTGAAAGTCCCCTTCAATGCGGTCCACTTCACTCTGATACATCCAGGGATGTCCACTCTCAATGCGATGTTGAGCTCCTTTGCGAATATAAACAGTAGCCTTTGCTTCCATTATAGTTCCTCATTTCAATCCATTTTTCACTTACAGCCAAATTCCAGCATAAGCAGCGCCACATGAATCAGGTGATTCCCAAAGAACATCCAGATGCACTAAAAACAGGTTATCATCCTATATCATTCAATAACTGCTCTGCTATTATACTTTATCCAACACCTTCTGTCCAAATTCCTTACCAAAAGCGAAACATTTATCCAATTCTTCCGTATTAGCTGTCCACTTAACAGTTAAACCGGCCTTTTCTACTCCAACTCCCGCAGAAGCCAGCAATTCTTCCATAGCAGCTTGCGCTCCTCCAGCCCAGCCATAGGCGCCAAAGGCGGCACCGATTTTATTCGCCGGCCGTAATCCCTTCATATAAAGCAACGTAGCTCCTACCGTCGGCATCATGCCATTATTTAATGTTGAAGATCCAACAAGTATTCCTTTAGCTTCTAAGAGATCCCACATTACTTCACTGCGATCAGCACCTGAGAGACGGTACAATTTCCCCTGAACACCGGCGGCAGCCAATCCATCCAATATACGGCGTGCCATTTTTTCTGTCGCCCCCCACATACTATCATAGGCAACAATTACTTTATCCGTTGCCGCTCCCCTGCTCCATTGTTCGTATTTAGCAAGAATGGCACTAATATGACTACGCCACACTACTCCGTGGCTAGGAGCAATCATTTTAATAGGAAACCGGCCGGCTTTTTCTAACGCCTTCGGTACCAGTTTATTAAAAGGCATGAGTATATTAGCATAATATTTAGCCGCCTCATATAGTACTTCGTCAAGGTTATTTCCGTCATCAAACCGGTTGGTACTACTATAGTGCTGTCCGAATGCATCATTAGAAAAGAGTATTTGTTCACCGTCCAAGTAACAAGCCATTGAATCTGGCCAGTGCAGCATAGGTAGTGGTATGAAATGCAATTTATTGCGGCCTAAATCAAGTACATCTCCCTCTTTGACTACCTGATAATTGCCCTCTCGTTGATAATATTTGAGGATACCCTCTGCCCCTTTGTCGGTAAGAAGAACGGTAGCCTGGGTAGCCCGATCTAAAATAGCGGGCAAAGCACTAGAGTGATCTGGTTCTATGTGATTGGTGATGATATAGTCAATGCGGGAAGGATCAACAATTTGTGAAATTCTTTCAATAAGCTCATCTGCAAAAGGTGCTTTTACCGTATCAACTAAACAAATTTTTTCGTCTACAATCAAAAAAGCATTGTAAGTAACACCTCGTGGAGTAGTATATCCATGAAAATCGCGCACATTCCAATCCACAGCTCCAACAGAATATACACCTTTAGCTAACTCAACTTTGTTCATTTATCCTCTCTCCTTCTTATGATATCTACCAAATAGGCACTTACTCTACCGAATCGACGTCATAAATTAAAACCGTTAGAACTATTTATTTAAACTATTCCTTATATGTAAAAATTGTACGACCTACCGTCATAATCCTTCCTGATTCTGTATTATTGTGCTTTTGTTCATTAAATTTAGTATCCCAAATTAGGACAGGCCTTACAAATATGTCTTTACAATCTTCTTGGTGCACTATATAATGAAAAATTGTAAAATGCATATAATATACGGCGTAATACTGCTAATTTAGCTGTGAAAATCACGCTTTTTCCATAATAGTCCTTTCATTTTTATGGAAAAGCATACGCCTCAATGGTTTAAAATTCTTTGAGAAGGGGCGCTGTGTGATGAAACTAACTGGTAAACATCTTCTTGTCGACATGTATGGCTGCAGCTTTAAAACCTTAGATGATCTCGCGCTGATTAAAGAAGCTATGCTAACTGCAATAGCCGAAGCAAACATGATTCTCCTTAACTTCTCATACCACAAGTTTGAACCTCAAGGACTGGCCGCCCTGGCTCTATTAGAGGAAAGCCATATGAGCATCCATACCTATCCCGAATTGGGATATGCTGCTATTGATGTGTTCACTTGTGCTGATCACAGTCGCCCGGACAAAGCTATTGCGGTACTCAAAACTTTTTTACAGCCGGAAAAAACAAAAACGACAAACATTAAACGTGGAGATTTCGGATCTGAAAAGGATATGAAACCCAAGGTCAAAGTAAGCATTGCTCCTTTGCGCCGTGTAAAAAATACAGGTGCGAAAGTCCTGAAACTCTTATCGCGCAATCACTAGTATGATAAACAGTTGCTTATTATTAAGCAGCTGTTTTTTATTTTGCGCTGCTTCCCTCACCTGAGGAGCTTGTTACAGGCCGATCTGTTATAATTAAAATATAGTAACACTGAATATATATAGGGGGATTCTTATGAATTACAACAAAGAAAATAGTAGTTTTGAATGTAAAATTGCTGATCAAATGAAGCGTTTTACGCGCTTTTTACATTTGTTTTTCTGTTTGGCTTTAATTATTACTGTCTTGATGACGCTAGTTATTTTTTTTACCGACTTTTATTCAATCTTTACTACCGGTAATGTTAGTACTGGTACTATTCACGCTCTAGGTGCACTACTCATCTTATGGACACTTTCTGAATTATTAAACTCAGAAATTCGTCACCTGCGAGGCGAGCCGATCAGAGTTACTTTATTTATTGAAGTTGCTATTGCTGCTATGGTTCGGAAATTACTGATTCATAGTTCAGAAGGTATCTCCCTGCAAGATGGTAGTATGTATCTCGCAAGTTTATTAGTGCTTGGGCTAGTTTATTGGTTACTGCAGCCTCGAATGCAACAACGTTAATTATCTCCTGGAAAATTTTTGCTTGACAAATCATCCTTCATGAATAATAATATTCCATAGAGAATTATATTGCACACATAGTGGAGGGATTATTGATGAGCACTACTGACAAAAACCTGGGCACCGCATTTGCTGGCGAATCGCAAGCTAATCGTAAATATCTTGCGTTTGCTAAGCAAGCCGAAATTGAAGGCTATACGCAAGTTGCAAAACTCTTTCGTGCAACTGCTGAAGCCGAAACAATTCATGCTTTTGCTGAATTAAAAGCCAAAGGCGGTATTAAATCTACAGCAGAAAACCTGCAGGAAGCAGTTGCCGGTGAAACCTATGAATTCAGTGAAATGTACCCACCTTTTATTGCTGAAGCTCAGACTGAAGGCAATACTGCCGCTGCCCGTATATTTCATTTAGCTAATGAGGCTGAGAAGGTCCATGCTAGCCTCTATGCTAAAGCACTGGAAAACTTAACTACAAAAGAAGCATATGATGTTTATCTGTGTCCCATTTGCGGCCACATTGCAGAGAAAGATGCTCCTGATACCTGTCCAATCTGTGGCGCTAAAGCTGGCGCCTATAAGAAAATTGATTAAGTAACGTGTTATTAGCCGCGAGCGTACTAAAGCTCGCGGCTTTTCTATTTTCACTTAAGAATTATACATTATTTGCTAACATAATCGTCAGATAAGTATTAATATTCTATTTATAATGATATAATTAAATAAATCACTCTATAACTTTATCTTTCCTAAGGAGGGATTAACAGACAACATAGGTTATACAATTAAGAGATGGGAGCTGATTATCAAAGGATTCTTTAAGTACTACAACGATTGTGCAGTCCTCAACAGTTACATCTTTAATTGAGAATTCGGGAGGGAAATTCGTGAAGCAATATCAGAAACTCTTGCTAGGATTTGTTTTAGGTGTTGTTATTGGTCTAATCGGTTATTATTTCATTCCCCAAAAGTCTTTTCCCATAATGAAGTCATTTACTGATATTTGTACCTTAACTGGTGCTGTATTCCTCAGAACAATCTTTATGGTTGTTGTACCACTATTAGTATCTGCATTGATTCTTGGCGTATTTGAGCTCGGAAAAGGCCGTGGATTAGGAGCAGTCGCTAAAAAATCTATGGCATTTACACTGGTATTAAGTTTCTTAGCTGTAATTATCGCCGTCACATTAACGAATGTAATGCAGCCAGGAGTTGGCTTAACTTTTGATAAAGAAGCCCTCGCTTCTAATCAAGGTGTGTTATCCATTCAGAAAAATGTGCAGGCAGCAAAAGATAAACCCTGGTTTCAATACTTCATTGATTTGATTCCACAAAACCCGATTGACTCAGCCGCCAGAGCCTTTGGAGGCGAAATAATTGCGCTCATGGTCTTTGCATTAATGTTTGGCTATGCGCTTAGCATGATCGTTGAAGATGAAGATAATCCGCTCATAAAAATGCTTGATACTATTTTCAAGGCTTCTCTAAAAATTATTGAATGGGCTATGCTGTTGGCTCCTTACGGTATTTTTGCCATTGTTTTCAATACTACCTATCGGTTAGGTGCCGGGTTCCTGCAAAACGTTGCTTATTTCGCCGCTGTAGTTGTACTTGGCCTTCTGATTCAACAATTTGTTGTCTATGGCCTATGCCTGAAAATCTTTGCTAAGACCAATCCCTGGCAGTTTTTTAAGAAATGTCAAGAAGTTTATGTCTATGCTTTCTCGACGGCATCTTCTAATGCCACATTGCCAATAGCTTTGGATACAGCAGAAAACGTCTTAAAGATGCCTGCTAAGATTTCCCGTTTCGTACTAACCTGCGGAGCTTCTGCCAATCAAAACGGAACAGCCCTATTCGAAGGAGTTGTTGTTTTATTCTTGGCACAAGTTTATGGTATCAACCTCTCAATTGAAAGTCAGCTAGTTGTGGTACTGATGGCAGTATTGGCTGGAGTAGGCACAGCTGGCGTTCCCGGGGGATCCCTGCCGCTTATCGCCATACTCTGCGTACAAGTAGGCGTTCCGCCTGAAGGTATGGGTTTAATACTCGGCGTAGACCGCTTCCTCGATATGTGCAGAACAACCTTAAATGTATCCGGTGACTTGGTAATAGCTAAACTAGTCAGTTCAACCGTACCAGCAGAGATCTCCGGTGACACCAACAATTCCTCTAACATAAGCGCATAATGTATGAATTGATAGAGGGCTGCTTCACTACAGAAGCAGCCCTCTATTATTTATCATTTTAATCCCGTTCACTACTGATTGCACATAAGGAAGCTGCCATTACACCGACCGCAGCACCAACCCAGGACGCAATTAAAACCCAGTACCATTCCACCATACTAGTCACCGTCCCTAAACATAGTAGTACATAATATGTTGTGGACAAGAAAAAATACCTGCAAAGCAAAAAAGCACTTACATTACGTAAGTGCTTTTAGCTATAATCAGCGACTCCCTATCCTCCCAGGCCGTTTCCAGCCAAGTACTTTCGGCGTATATGGGCTTAACTACCGTGTTCGGGATGGGAACGGGTGGATCCCCACAGCTATCGCCACTGAATATACAGGTGAACATCCTTCAAAGGTATATTCCCTGAAAACTTCACAGAAGAAGATTGGTTACGCAATCGGATGTTCCTCACTTGCGCTCGGAACTTGTTTAAGTCAAGCCCTCGGCCTATTAGTACCAGTCAGCTTAAATGGTTGCCCATCTTACACACCTGGCCTATCAACCTTGTGGTCTACAAGGGGCCTTACTAGATTGCTCTATGAGAGACCTCATCTTAAGGCTGGTTTCACGCTTAGATGCTTTCAGCGTTTATCCTTTCCGAACGTAGCTACCCAGCTGTACCCCTGGCGGGATAACTGGTACACCATTGGTTCGTCCACTCCGGTCCTCTCGTACTAGGAGCAGTTCCCTTCAAGTCTCTTGCGCCCGCGATGGATAGGGACCGAACTGTCTCACGACGTTCTGAACCCAGCTCACGTACCACTTTAATGGGCGAACAGCCCAACCCTTGGGACCTACTTCAGCCCCAGGATGTGATGAGCCGACATCGAGGTGCCAAACCTCCCCGTCGATATGGACTCTTGGGAGAGATTAGCCTGTTATCCCCAGGGTAGCTTTTATCCGTTGAGCGATGGCCCTTCCACTCGGTACCACCGGATCACTAAGCCCGACTTTCGTCCCTGCTCGACATGTACGTCTCGCAGTCAAGCTCCCTTCTGCCTTTACACTCTTCGCGCGATTTCTGGCCGCGCTGAGGGAACCTTTGGGCGCCTCCGTTACTCTTTCGGAGGCGACCGCCCCAGTCAAACTGCCCACCTGACACTGTCCTGAGTGTCGTTACTACTCCAGTTAGAATTCCAGTAAACAAAGGGTGGTATCCCAACGTTGACTCCACCGAAACTTGTGTTCCAGCTTCTCAGTCTCCCACCTATCCTGTACATCATTTACCAAAATCCAATGTCAGGCTACAGTAAAGCTCCATGGGGTCTTTCTGTCCAGTCGCGGGTAACCTGCATCTTCACAGGTATTTCAATTTCACCGGGTCCCTCGTTGAGACAGTGCCCAAGTCGTTACACCTTTCGTGCGGGTCGGAACTTACCCGACAAGGAATTTCGCTACCTTAGGACCGTTATAGTTACGGCCGCCGTTTACTGGGGCTTCGGTTCATACCTTCGATTGCTCTAAGCACTCCCCTTAACCTTCCAGCACCGGGCAGGTGTCAGCACCTATACGTCAGCTTTCGCTTTAGCAGGCACCTGTGTTTGTGGTAAACAGTCGCTTGGGCCTCTTTTCTGCGACCTCTTTTTGCTTCAGACGTTTCAATCCTACACATCTAGAGGCTCCCCTTTTCCCGAAGTTACGGGGACATTTTGCCGAGTTCCTTAACGAGGGTTCTCCCGCGCACCTTAGGATTCTCTCCCCGCCTACCTGTGTCGGTTTACGGTACGGGCACCCTTAGTCTCGCTAGAAGCTTTTCTTGACAGTGTGGGGTCAGCAAGTTCACCATTGTTTCCAACAGCTCCCCGTCACTCCTCAGGCTAATAGTAGTGGGATTTGCCTCACTACTACCCTACAAGCTTAGACGCGAATTTCCATCCTCGCGATTGCCTGCCCTTCTGTGTCACTCCATTGCTCAAACGACCTTGGGTGGTACTGGAATTTCAACCAGTTGTCCATCGCCTACGCTTTTCCGCCTCGGCTTAGGTCCCGACTTACCCTGAGACGACGATCGTTGCTCAGGAACCCTTAGGCTTTCGGTGGACAGGATTCTCACCTGTCTTTTCGCTACTCATACCGGCATTCTCACTTCTTACCAGTCCACGGATCCTTCCGGTACCGCTTCTACCCGATAAGAACGCTCCCCTACCCCTTGCACATAGTGCAAAGCCATAGCTTCGGTTCCGTACTTTAGCCCCGGACATCTTCGGCGCACAACCTCTCGACCAGTGAGCTATTACGCACTCTTTCAATGGTGGCTGCTTCTAAGCCAACATCCTGGTTGTTTGTGAAGTTGCACATCCTTTGCCACTTAGTACGGCATTGGGGACCTTAGCTGATGGTCTGGGCTGTTTCCCTCTTGACCACGGATCTTATCACTCGTAGTCTGACTCCCAAGTTTACAGTATAGCCATTCGCAGTTTGACAGAGTTCGGTAACCGAGATGGCCCCTAGCCCTATCAGAGCTCTACCGTCTATACTTAACACTTGAGGCTAGCCCTAAAGCTATTTCGGGGAGAACCAGCTATCTCCGCGTTCGATTGGAATTTCTCCCCTATCCACAACTCATCCCAAAGCTTTTCAACGCTCATGAGTTCGGACCTCCACGCATTATTACGTGCGCTTCATCCTGGCCATGGATAGATCACTGCGGTTTCGGGTCTACAACAACTAACTTACGCCCTTTTCAGACTCGCTTTCGCTTCGGCTCCGTGTTTTCCACTTAACCTTGCTAGTTACTGTAACTCGCCGGTTCATTCTTCAATAGGCACGCCGTCACCCTTTCGGGCTTCGACTGCTTGTAGGCATACGGTTTCAGGTACTCTTTCACTCCCCTCCCGGGGTGCTTTTCACCTTTCCCTCACGGTACTATGCGCTATCGGTCGCCAAGGAGTATTTTGCCTTGGAGGGTGGTCCCCCCTGCTTCCCACAAGGTTTCTCGTGTCTCGTGGTACTCTGGATACTGACCCTCAGATGCAGTCTTTCGCCTACGGGACTTTTACCCCCTGTGGTCTACCTTTCCAGGTAGTTCGACTAGACCAGTTCTGATTGTTGTCAGTCCTCAACCCCAAAAGTATTGCTACTTCTGGTTTGGGCTCTTCCCCGTTCGCTCGCCGCTACTTAGGGAATCTCTCTTGATTACTTTTCCTCCGGGTACTTAGATGTTTCAGTTCCCCGGGTGCCCTCCTCATGCTCACTAGCATGGG
>Ga0366780_1023_pt1:20000-25813 | contig 25813 bp, 20 predicted proteins | sample BONcelN113001E11_FD_207073 | JGI IMG/M metagenome (GOLD analysis project Ga0366780, IMG submission 207073) | Enriched cells from coal bed in the Powder River Basin, Montana, United States - BONCAT cells N11 rep2 HSBNCT.N11.300.1.E11 ...
TTTTTCTAATCACCGCATCTTGCGACGACTTTTATATGTTAGCACAGATTTTATACTGTGTCAACCTTCATCTTCTTCCATTTTCGTTCTCAACGGCTGCATTGACTGCCGTCCGCTGTGGAACTTTTATATATTAACACGCATGTTCTGCCCTGTCAATATTGATTTTACTGGAAAAACAGCACTGTTCAATAACCTAATATTGAACAGTGCACTAATAATGTTACCATGGCAAAATTACATTGTCAAGCTATCACTGGCATTTTTGCTGTAAACCATCGGAATATACAGACAATTACTTATGCCTCATATGTGGGAAAAGAATAACATCTCGAATAGAGAAACTGTCTGTTAAAAACATAACTAGGCGATCTATCCCAATGCCCAATCCTCCTGTGGGAGGCATGCCAAATTCCAGCGCAGTCACATAGTCTTCATCCATCATGTGAGCTTCGTCATCACCAGACTCACGATGAGCCATCTGATTAATGAATCGCCCTTTTTGGTCAATAGGATCGTTAAGCTCAGAGAAGCCATTAGCAATTTCCCTAGCAAAAACAAAGGCTTCAAAACGATCCGTAATATCAGGATTATCTTTATTGCGTTTGGCTAAAGGTGATATTTCTGTGGGATGTCCAATAATAAAAGTCGGCTGAATCAGGTGCTTTTCTGCGGCTTCTTCAAATATTCGGTTAAGAATACCGCCAATTCCGTCCTTCTTTTCATATTTAATATGAAGAGTATCGGCAATGTTTCTGGCTTCCTCTAAGGTGGTAACAGGTGTAAAATCAACACCTGCATATCTTTTGACCGCCTCTGTCATCGTCATCCGGTTCCATGGCGGTGTCAGGTCTATTTCTTGCCCCTGATATGTAATTTTTGTAGTGCCCAGTATCTTTAGAGCTACGTCAGCTATTAGCTCTTCTGTGAGTTTCATAATATCCTGGTAATCAGCAAACGCCTGGTAGAGCTCAATCATCGTAAACTCAGGGTTATGTTTGATCGATATCCCTTCATTACGGAATACGCGGTTTAGTTCGTATACTTTTTCAAAACCGCCAACGATTAAACGTTTAAGATAAAGCTCAGGTGCTATCCGCATATACAGTGTCATATCAAGTGCATTGTGATGAGTAATAAATGGTCTGGCCGCCGCGCCACCCGCTATCGGATGCATCATAGGTGTTTCGACTTCTAAATAGTCTCTCTCATCCAGCCAACAGCGTATAGCCTGTATAGTTTTGCTTCGCAGCACAAAGGTTTCACGTACTTCAGGATGAGCAACTAAATCCAAATACCGCTGGCGGTAACGTGTTTCAACATCTTTGAGGCCATGCCATTTCTCAGGCAATGGGCGGAGACATTTAGCCAAGAACTCAAAGTCGGTCACCCGGATACTGATCTCACCTTTTTGCGTGCGGAATATAATTCCTTCTACACCGATTATATCTCCCAGATCAAGCATTGCCAAACGGGAATAAACTTCATCCCCTAATTCGTCCTGACGGAGATATATCTGTATCCGGCCAGACATGTCCATAATATGGGCAAAACTGGTTTTGCCATGACCTCTGAAAGTCATGACCCTGCCAGCTATACGTGCCACTTGGCCTTCGAGTTGTGCAAAATCAGCTAATATGTCCGCAGCGTGATGGGTGGAATTATATTTGCGTCCGAAAGGTTCGATCCCTGCAGCAGACAGCCCAGCCATCTTTTCACGTCGTACCTTCATCTGTTGATTTAACTCTTCATCAGAAAGTTCTGATGGCAAGGCTACCTCTTGCTCCTTCATCATTACTTGCTCTCCCCCGATAAGGCCCCAGCGTCACACTTAATAGCTAAAATCTCATATTTCAGCATGCCAGCCGGCACATTTACTTCCACAATACTCCCTACTGCCCTGCCCATAATGGCTTCACCGACAGGTGACTCGTTCGAAATCTTTAGCTCGCTTGGATCAGCTTCAGCTGAACCAACAATTGTATATTCGAGCTCATCCCCAAATTCCAGATCCTTAAGCACGATAGTTGAACCTAGTGTGACAACCTCATCACTGATCTCACATGCGTCAATAATTTTAGCGTTGCGCAGCATTTTTTCAAGAGTGAGAATTTCTCCCTCGATAAAAGCTTGCTCATTTTTGGCATCTTCGTACTCAGAGTTTTCACTGATATCGCCGAATTCAATAGCCTGTTTAATACGCTCCGCTACATCACGACGCCTTACCGATTTCAAGTGCTCCAGTTTTACCTCTATTTTCTTTAATCCTTCGGGGGTTAGGATAATTTCCTTTTCCGTCATGTTTTGCTCTCCTTCTATCTATTTATTCGATTCTCATTGCCAAATAATCTGTACTATTATATTCGTAAGTCAAACAATTGTACCGCTTCCCTATTAATTGCTGATTCCATTACTTTCCATCCGGGTACGGGCAATATAAATAGTGCCAAGTAAAACTTGACACTTTTCTTTGGAAGAACGTATTAACCCGCTCGGGTCCTCCCTACTTTTTCTGCATTCATTATAGGCATAAAATTTGGACTTGTCAACAATTTCTAATTAATTCCCCACTGCAGTTTGACTACCACTTCGAGCCTGGGCATTACTTTTAATCCGCAATATCGCTTCAGGCTCAATTGCCTTCTCAAAACTTCTGAATCCTGCCAGTTTAAAACCGTGTTTCCGTGCTAACTGTTCAATCGTTTCTACTTGTTTTACCGTTAATTCCCGTCCTAAGGTAAAATTTTCGTAACGCTGCTCCAGTGCTAGAATCATTGTTTCTGCCATGCAAGCATACGCTGTGCGATCGGGGAAACCAAAGTTTATGCCGAAATTAACGTCGCCCGGAACCTCAACTACGCCCCCTTCGATAACCAAAACATCATTGCGAATTTCGGAGACTCTGCGGGAAACATTGCGCGGTCTAGCTACATCGCAGACTATTGCGCCTGGTTTTAAATCTTCAGGTTCAATAATACTGTCAACAGCACTGGTAACGGCAATCACTATATCAGCTGATTTTAAAGCAGCTTTAGTATTCGCCGTAACCCTTACTGCTAATCCTGAAGACTTCATAATCTGACTAGCAAGTTTTTCCAATTTAGCTTCGTTGCGAGCAGATAAAGTCAAATAGCGCACCTTGCGGGCCAATACCTGTGCGCAGGCGGCGCCGATGGAGCCAGTAGCACCTAGAACTAAAACATTTGCCCTATTCAAATCAAGCTCCATAATCTTAGCGGCTTCTAAGGTCCCTTCCAGAGCAGTCGCAACGGTATAGCTGTTACCGGTTGTAACCGGGATATTTAAGTTTTTAGCGATAGTGACACCCGCGTCTCCTACCACAGAAGTAAACGCTCCCAGACCAACAATCTTAGCACCTAACTTTTCCGCAACTTTACCTGCCTTAATTATCTTCTTTATTACTACCTCTTCTGGCATACTTACCATTTGGTTGGAAGTTAAGGGGCATCCCACAAACCAGCCTTCCGCCTGAGACATCGATGAATAAATGCCGGTTACACTAGATACTTTAAAGGGCGGAATATATTTAATCACCTTTTCAACAAAACCATCCGACCAGTTTTTAGCGAATGGGAACTTACGGCTAAAATCCCGGGCTGTTATCGGGTGGACAATAAATGCAAATTTTTCCACAATACGCTCCCCCTTTAATCCGCAAGCCGCTTGACACGCGGCTCTACACCATGCTGATCGAGCATGTCCTCATACTCTTGAGAAGAAATTGAATCAATTGTTCCCTGCCTTAAAGAAACAAGCATACCCTCCAGGATATTCGTACCAAAAGAACGCTCGCCAATCTCGGGCGTAGTTGTAACTAATATATGTACTCCCCGCTCCTTTAGCATTCTCTCGTCTGCTTTGGTTACCGTATTGGTTATTATCATCTTGCCTTGCAACTCCAGCGGGGCATAACGGCGAATAAAGTGAAAGTCTCCCGCAATAATATCCGCTTCATGAAAGTATTTACTAAACTTTGGACTGCACTTTGTCTGTGACGTACCTGTAGGATAAAACCAACTGATGGGTAATTGTGTTATTACCGGAGCAATGACGCTGGCAAGCTGGCTTAACCTATCAAGAGAATAAAGCGGCAATGGTATCCCCAGCCCAAACATCAAGTCGCCAAAAACAACCTGGCTGCCTGATTTTACAAGAGCATCTGCCAGGCCAAACCGGTCAACGGCACATACCAGCAGCGTTTTCTTGCTGCTAAAATCTACACCTAAGGTTTTCTCCAGGTAATCGACCACCCTGCGTTCCAGTGTGTTTTTTACGCCGCTGCCATCAACAAGCGGCGTTAGTTTCGCTGCTCTGGCAATACGAGCTGATTCACGAAACATAAACCGTCGATTTCCTGCATAAATATATAGGTCTGTGCCGCCGAGACCGAATGCATCTACCGTTCCATCCAGCGATTGAATAAGGTCTATCGCTTTCTCTTTGTTGCCATCTGTGCCAATTCGCTCAATAGCGAATTCATATCCGCCAAACCGGTGAAGTGCCTGCCCATTGCGCTCAGACGATCCAAGGCTAATGCTTACAACACGCTTCATAATGAGCCTCCTGCCTAAAAGTGAAGCTGTCGGATCAGTTTCCTGACATCCTCGGGATTAACATATTTGTCTTCCGCAATCGGAGATTCCCCAATCTGCAGTCCAATTACATCCTTATCGAGAAGTGTCTCCAGCAATTTAATCCGCATATTTGACCCTAATATAATCACAATATCATAGGTCCTAAGGGTAGCAACAATCTCCATGACTTCATTAAACAGCTGTACACCTGATTTATCCTGAACAAAATTCCAACGTTCCCGTTCAGACAATAATAAGATATAGTCTACCCCTTCTTGGCGCGCAGTATACGTAACTTCTTCACAATTCTGCACAGGAAATCCAATAAGCGCGATGCGTCCGCCCTTTCGTATTTCCCCTAAACTTTCTATACGAGATACAACTGTACGGTCTATACCAAATTTATTAGCTACTTCCTGCTGTGACATGCCATGACTTCGATAGTCCAGAATAGCGTCAACAGTCTGATGAATTTTTTGCCGGTTGACAATTTTGTCCCCTATTCTCAGCAGCATGTAATGATCCTCCAGCCATAGTATATGTGCACAACTTCGTGTACATACATATTTATTTAAAGATGACAGATTTTCCTGCTAATTCCTGCATATTTTTTACATATATTTCCTATTTAGCATAAAAAAATTAATGTCCTTAGGTTTGTCGTAACGGGGGACCGTCTTTGCCTAAGCACAGGTTAAGTTGAAGTAACATTAGATGTTGCAAAGGTGATCCCGCGAAAGGATATGCTTTCCAGCATAATAAAAAAACCGTTATCCCCATGGCTCATAGGGAAAACGGTTCAGTACTTTTTTGCATATATCCAATTTCAGAGGGGTATCGTCATGACTCATCCCTTTTTTCAAACCCTGTAAGGTCCGAAACTCTCGGCCCATAGTCAGCCCAAGCTCGCTTGACAGTTGCGACATCGTAGACCGCCGGGCCTTTTGCAAGGATTCATTTAAGGATTTGCCAGCATCTAAATTATCGACAAAACCTTTTGTCAGGTAAAATTGTGCCAGGTTGGTCATCGCATTGCCGCAAGCACCTGTGGCTGTACGGCCCAAGAACTCAGGCATGGCAAACTGTATGCTGTATTCGATTGATTTTTTTAGTTCATCTGTTTCTTTTAGCATGGAATCAAGCAGTGTTCTGACGGTGCAAAGCCCATAAATCCGCAATGCCCGAATAATTGCATGCTCGATAGTATGAGCCTGTTCC
>Ga0366780_1017_pt1 | contig 24214 bp, 27 predicted proteins | sample BONcelN113001E11_FD_207073 | JGI IMG/M metagenome (GOLD analysis project Ga0366780, IMG submission 207073) | Enriched cells from coal bed in the Powder River Basin, Montana, United States - BONCAT cells N11 rep2 HSBNCT.N11.300.1.E11 ...
CGAAGCTGAAGTGGAAAAAGGCTTTGCCGATTACCGCTTCGACAATATTGCGTCTGCCATCTACAAATTCATCTGGGACGAGTATTGCGACTGGTACCTGGAAGTGGCCAAAGTCCAGATCCAGAACGGCACCGAAGCGCAACAGCGCGCCACCCGCCGTACCCTGTTGCGCGTGCTGGAAACCATCCTGCGCCTGGCCCATCCGATCATTCCGTTCATCACCGAACAGCTGTGGCAAACCGTCGCGCCGCTGGCAGGACGCACGCTCGACCCAGCCGGCGACTCGATCATGCGCCAGCCGTATCCGCAAGCCGAAGCCAAGAAGATCGACGAGCAAGCGGAAGCCTGGATGGCCCAGCTGAAAGCCTTGACCGATGCCTGCCGCAACCTGCGTGGCGAGATGCAATTGTCGCCGGCGCAGCGCGTGCCGCTGATTATCGAAGCGGCCGGCAGCCAGAGTGAACAGCGGTCCGCAGCGCAAGCTTTCGCGCCCTACCTGCAGGCATTGGCCAAACTGTCGGAAGTGCAGATTGTCGATAGCCTGCCGCAATCGCCGGCGCCGGTCTCCATCGTCGGTGACGTAAAATTAATGCTGAAAGTGGAAATCGACGTTGCAGCGGAACGCGAAAGGCTGTCTAAGGAAGTGACGCGTCTGGAAGGCGAAATTGCCAAGGTCAATGCTAAACTCGGCAATGAAAGTTTCGTCGCCCGCGCGCCTGCCCAGGTAGTCGCTCAGGAAAAGGAACGTCTGGTCACGTTCAGCGCAACGCTCGACAAATTGCGCGAGCAGCTAGCCAAGCTCCAATAACAATCGGGCACCACGCCTTGTCCCCGCATGCCAGGCCTGCACTTCATCGTGCGACTTGGCGTGCGGCACGACAGCAAGGAGGAAACAGGATGGCAATGAAAGACGTGCATTCAGCGGGTTAATCATGAAACCCATTTCCAGCCTGGCGTTCTATTGCTGCGGCGTGCGGATGCAGGATGCGGAAAGCGTCCGTCCGGTATGCGGGGATACCTATGCCCGGCTCTTCATGTGCGACTACGGGCACAGCATCCACGAGATCTTCAAGGAAGAGACCAACTCCAACGCCAGCATCCTGGTGCGCCACCGCATCATTGACGAACTGCTGCAGAATCATTTGCAGGAACGCCCGGAAACCTGCATCGTCACCATCGGCGCCGGCTTCGACAGCCGCCCTTATCGCCTTGAGGGTGGAAACTGGCACGAGCTGGATGAGCCACAACTCATCACCTGGAAAGATGGACGCCTGCCGGCCAGCGAATGCCGCAATCCCTTGCAGCGCATTTCCATCGATTTCGCCACCGAATCCCTGGAAGCAAAGCTTGCCGCCATCGAGCCGGCAGGGCCTGTCATCCTGGTCATCGAAGGCGTCTTCATCTATCTGACCGAACAGGAAATCCTGCAGGTGCTCGCCACCTTCCAAAAAGTATTTCCTGACCACGTCATCATCTGCGATCTCGTCAGCAGCGCCATGGTCGCGCATTACGGCGCCAGCCTGCATGCCAAGATCCAGGCGCTGGGCACCCGCTTCGAAGCAGTCGAACGGCCGGAAACCGTTTTCACCCTGAATGGCTATTGCATGCGTGAGGGCATTTCGATTATCGAGCGCGCAGTGGATTTCGGCATCAACCGGATTCCCAAGTTCTTGCTGGGTTTCATGCTGGAATGCGACGTCATGGGAAATGCCGTCTATGTCTTCGAGCCGGCCGATCCGTATGGCGACCTGGTGATCTAGCCTGCGCCATCACGCCAGTTTCAGGCCAATTTCAGTCCAATAATGCCGGCGACAATCAGGGCGATGCACGCCAGGCGCATGCCGGTTGCCGGTTCGCCGTACAGCAAAATGCCGACGATCGCACCGCCGGCCGCACCGATCCCGGTCCAGATCGCATAGGCAGTCCCCACAGGGAGCGTCTTCAGGGTCCAGCCGAGCAGAACGAAGCTGAGCAAGGAAACCAGCAATCCGGCGACGCCATAACTCCAGCGTGTAAATCCCTCGGATTGCTTGAACAAAATCAGCCAGACGACTTCCAGCACGCCCGCAAACAGCAACACAGCCCAAGCCAAGACCTTCTCCTTGTCGATACGACCCGGCTGGATTATACAAATGAAATAGTCAGGCCTGGCAGGCTCACTCCGGAAAACGCGGTCATCCATGTCTGGCCGGGCAAAACCGGGAAGGCTTCGGCCCACGCACCGGTACAAATGATCTCGCCGGCTGCAAGCTGCGCAAATTCCGGATGCGATACCAGCAAGCGATGCAACCGTTTCAAGGCAAACACCGGGCTACCCATCACATCGCTGCCAAAGCCTGCGGCACACAGGGTGACATCATCGCCTTCGCTGCGAGACAGGGAAACGCTGGAATCGGCCAGCACCTGCACCAGGTGATGGCGCGAAGCCTGCGAAAGCGATTTCGGCTCGCCAATCAGCAAGGCGCCATGCAAGCCGAAAGCGGCAATCGCATCGGGCATTTCGAATTGCCAGTCTGGATACGGGCATGTCACGATTTCCAGGCCATGCGCCATCCACTCGATGCAATCCATCAAGCCATGGATACTGGCATGCGGATCGGGCACCGTCGCCAGCTTGAAGACGATTTCTGGCTGAATGCGTGGCTGCAACGCTCCGGCCAGGCTTTGCACGCCATGATTATCATCGACGTAGCGTACAGTCGTGTTGAACAAGGGAGACCAGGTAGGCGCACTGACGTGACTGACCAAGCCATGCCGGGCATGGTATTTAGTGTTGGCGAAACCGATTTTCCGCCCCACCATGATTTCTCCATGCGCGACGCGGATATCCGAAATGGTCTTGGCGATTTCATAGGCATCGGCAACGGATAGCGGCGCACGCGAGGATAGCGACGGCAAGGACTTACCCTTATTGCGGGCCTCAAGCAATTGATGAGCGTATCGATTGGTTTGAGAAGACAGAAGCATGTGACGATCTCACTGGAAATAGTCCAAGATTGGACTCGATCCAACGCAAAAGAATTCGCATTTTCTTTACGACTTGCGATACAGGACGTCTAACCCCAAAGTTCTCCGCTCGAACTGTTGCGCGGCGCTGCCACGCCGAAGTGGGAATAAGCCGCGGGGGTAGCAATGCGGCCGCGCGGCGTACGCTGCAGAAAGCCTTGCTGGATCAGATAAGGCTCGAGCACGTCTTCGATCGTGTCGCGTTCTTCGCCGATGGCTGCCGCCAGGTTATCCAACCCGACCGGGCCGCCATTGAACTTGAACAACACAGCTTCGAGCAGCTTGCGGTCCATGATATCGAAGCCGACCGGATCGACATCCAGCATTTTCAATGCGGCATCCGCCATCACCTGCGTGATTTCCCCATTGCCCTTCACTTCTGCATAGTCGCGCACCCGGCGCAGCAAGCGGTTGGCGATACGCGGCGTACCGCGGCTGCGTCGGGCGATTTCCAGCGCGCCCTCATCCTGGATCGGCGCATTCAACAGCGCCGCGCTGCGGCTGACGATACGCGCGAGTTGTTCCGGCGTATAAAATTCCAGCCGTGCAACGATACCGAAACGGTCGCGCAAGGGATTGGTCAGCATGCCGGCACGCGTCGTCGCGCCGACCAGCGTAAAGGGTTGCAAATCCAGCCGCACCGAGCGCGCCGCCGGACCTTCGCCGATCATGATATCGATCTGGTAATCCTCCAGCGCCGGATAGAGGATTTCTTCCACTACTGGCGACAGGCGGTGGATTTCATCGATGAACAGCACATCGTTGGCTTCGAGATTGGTGAGGAGCGCCGCCAGGTCGCCTGCACGCTCCAGCACCGGCCCGGAAGTCTGGCGCAGGTTCACCCCCATCTCGCGCGCGATGATATGCGCCAGCGTCGTCTTGCCCAAGCCCGGCGGACCGAACAGCAAGGTATGGTCGAGCGCTTCATGGCGATTGCGCGCGGCAGTGATGAAAATCTCCAGCTGATCGCGGATCTTTTCCTGCCCTACATATTCGTCCAGCTGCTTCGGCCGCAAGGCGCGTTCGATCGCTTCTTCATTGGGAGAAGCCGGCGTCGCCGCAATAATGCGTTGTTCGGAGAAGTTATCGGTCTGGATGCTCATATTGTGCCTACTTGCGGGGCATTAGCCCTACTTTCAAGGTGGTGGCCATACGCCGCTCATCGCCCTGTTACTTGGATAGCGCCTTCAAGGCCAGCTTGATGCCTTCGGACACGCCGGCTCCTGCCGGCACCTGCTTCATTGCCAGTGCCGCTTCCTTGTCGGAATATCCCAGTGCCAGCAAGGCATTCATGATATCGGCAGAAGCATCGCCATGGGCGGCAGCACCAACTGCGCCCAAATCCGCGCCCAGCTTGCCCTTTAGTTCAAGCAAAAGACGTTCCGCAGTCTTTTTGCCGATCCCCGGGACGCGGGTAAGGCGGGCCGATTCCTGCAGGGTCACGGCCTGCACCAGGTCAGCCACTGACATGCCGGAGAGAATAGACAGGGCAGTGCGTGCACCGACACCGGAAATCTTGATCAATTCCTTGAACACATTGCGCTCTTCGACACTGGCAAAGCCATACAGCAAGTGCGCATCTTCGCGGACCGTCAGATGGGTGAGCAACACGACTTTTTCGCCCAGTGCAGGCAAATTGTAGAAGGTACTCATCGGCACGCCGACTTCATAACCCACGCCATTACAGTCGATTAACAGTTGCGGTGGATTTTTCTCAAGCAAGATTCCAGAAATACGACCTATCATAGCGGCACTTTTTGCAGTAAATTGCAGTCATCATACAGGAAGGACAACCAGCCAGCCCCATGCGCCTTTCGGCTTATCTCTCACCAGCACGGCATCGCAAGATTCGTTCAGGACGAATCGCTACTGTGCTGGGCATTCTCTGGGCATTACCACTGACATTGGCAGGCGCCGTGCTGATCGTGTTGCCTACTGTGCTTTTTCGCGGCAGAGTCGATGTGGTGATGCGCCCGACTCCTGCCCTGCTGGTGCGCGGTCCACTGGCTGACCGCCTGCTGGAACATCATCCTTTCGGCGCGATGTGCGCCATGGCGATCGGCCATATTGTGATTGCTCAGCGGCAAGGACTTACGGCACGCATCCTGACGCATGAACTCGCGCATGTACGCCAGGCTGCACATTGGGGATTTGTTTTTCCATTGGTATATATCGCTGCCAGCGCCTGGGCCCTGTTGCAGGGAGAAGATGCTTACTGGAGCAACCACTTTGAAATCGCGGCAAGACGGGCAGAGCAGGAAAACTAAGAAGAACTTTCCAGCTTGGAATAAATCGGCTTGCCAACATTCAGCTTGTAACAAGCAGCCTCAATCAGCCTATCAAGCGCCCGCCACGCACCCTCAAGCCCTTCTTTCCCAAAGCCGGCGCCAGACTGCCCAGCACACCCAAGAGTTCGTGATTGTTGGCGTGGCAAATCGCCACACCCAGCGCATCAGCGGCATCCTTGCCCGGCACGCCAGGCAATTGCAACAGGCGCTGCACCATGTCCTGCATCTGCTGCTTTTGCGCCTGGCCATGCCCGACCACCGCCTTCTTGACTTGCAGCGCCGTGTACTCGGCCACTAATAGATCAGCCGCCACCAGCGCGCAAATCGCCGCGCCGCGGGCCTGCCCCAGCAAGAGAGTCGATTGCGGATTGACGTTGACGAAAACCTTTTCAATCGCCGCGCAATCCGGGCGATAGGTTTGCACCACCTCGCCGACGCTGGCGAGAATGGTTTTGAGGCGCTGCGGCAAATCGCCATCCGGCGTCTTGATGGTGCCGGATGCGATATACGACAGCTTGTTGCCCTCCTTGTGGATCACGCCGAAACCGGTGATCCGCAAGCCAGGGTCGATACCGAGGATTTTCATGACCTGCGCCCCGTGCCTTTTAGATTCACGGGGCCTTGTTGCATCAATGACGGAAATGACGGACGCCGGTGTACAACATCACCACGCCGCGCTCGTCAGCGGCATCGATGACTTCCTGGTCGCGCATGGAGCCACCCGGATGGATCACGCAAGTCGCGCCAGCATCCACCACCACATCCAGGCCATCGCGGAATGGGAAGAACGCATCCGACGCCACGGCCGAACCGGCCAGCGACAAGCCGGCATTCTGTGCCTTGATCGATGCAATGCGGGCGGAATCGATGCGGCTCATCTGGCCTGCACCGACACCCAGCGTCATGCCGTTACCGCAGAAGACGATGGCATTGGATTTCACAAACTTGGCCACGCGCCAGGCAAACATCAGGTCTTGCAACTGTTGCGTGGTCGGCTGCTTCTTGCTCACCACTTTCAGGTCGGCCGGCAGAACATTCTTCGCATCCGGCGACTGCACCAGCAAGCCGCCGCCGACGCGCTTGAAATCGTACTGGTTGACGCCCTTGCCAAGCGGGATTTCCAGCAGGCGCACATTGGTCTTGGCGGCGAATACCTGCCTGGCTTCAGCGGTAAATGAGGGCGCGATCAGCACTTCGACGAATTGCTTGGCCACGGCTTGCGCTGCGGCGCCGTCCAGTTCGCAGTTAAAGGCGATGATGCCGCCGAAAGCCGAAGTCGGGTCGGTCTGCAGCGCCTTGCTGTAGGCTTCCAGCGCATTGACGCCGATCGCCACGCCACAGGGATTGGCATGCTTGATGATCACGCAGGCAGTCGAATCAAAACTCTTGACGCATTCCCAGGCCGCGTCGGCATCGGCGATATTATTGAAAGACAGTTCCTTGCCCTGCAGCTGGGTGTAATTTGCCAGAGAACCGACTACCGGCGCCACGTCACGGTAAAACGCCGCCGACTGGTGCGGATTTTCGCCGTAGCGCATTTCCTGCACCTTGACGAATTGCTGGTTCAGCGTGGCGGGATAAGCGCTGCGGGTCGCGTGGGCCTTGTCGGCGCCAAGCGCAGTAAAGTAATTGGTGATGGCGCCATCATAGGCAGCCGTGTGCGCGAACACTTTCTTTGCCAGGTCAAACTTGGTTTCATAGGCAACTTCGCCATTGCCGGACTTCAGCTCAGCCAGCACGCGGCCATAATCAGCCGGATCGCAGATCACCACCACATCCTTGTGGTTCTTGGCCGACGAGCGCAGCATGGCCGGGCCACCGATATCGATGTTCTCAATCGCGTCTTCCAGCGAGCATTCTTCTTTCGCCACGGTTTGCTGGAACGGGTACAGATTCACCACCACCATATCGATGGTCGGGATATTGTGCTGCGCCAGCGCAGCCTGATGTTCCGGAAAATCGCGGCGCGCCAGGATGCCGCCGTGGACCTTCGGATGCAGCGTCTTGACCCGGCCATCCAGCATTTCCGGAAAACCCGTGTAATCCGCCACTTCCGTCACCGGCAAGCCGTTATCGGCGAGCAGTTTGGCGGTGCCGCCGGTGGACAGGAGCTTGACGCCCATGGCGGACAGTTCACGCGCGAATTCCAGCACGCCGGTCTTGTCGGAAACGGAAAGGAGAGCTTGTTTAATCATGGTCAGACTTGCTAAAGATAAGGAAAAGGAAGAGCCGGCAAAGCACCGCCGGCCATAGCGGCAATCGAGGCGGTGGCTAGAGCAAGCCGTGCTGCTGCAATTTCTTGCGCAGCGTATTGCGGTTAATACCCAGCATCTCGGCTGCCTGCGACTGGTTGCCTTCGGCACGCGCCATTACCGCTTCAAGGATAGGCTTTTCTACGGTGAATACCACCATTTCATAGACATTCGTCGGCTGCTGTTCGCCCAGGTCCTTGAAATACCGTTCCAGGCTTTTCCTGACGACGTCTTGTATATTGTCTTTGCTCATTATCTACAGATCAAAAATTCACTGCTGGTCAAGTCGCAAGCCTCAAGCCGCAAGCTGATTGGCAGCCAAACCATATTGTAACCGCTCGCCATACCGTAATTGCTCATTGAAAAATTTGTCTAGAGCAGCCAGCTGTTCATCGCACTGCTCGATCAGGTTCATGCTTCGGCGAAAATCTTCACCTTCCGGCAGCTCACGCACATACCAGCCGATGTGCTTGCGCGCGGTACGCACGCCCAGATAATCGCCGTAAAAGGCGTAATGCGCCTGCAGATGCTCCGCCATCACCTGGCGCGCTTCCGTCACGGTTGGCGCCGGCATATGTGCGCCGGTGCGCAGGTAATGATCGATTTCGCGAAAAATCCACGGCCGTCCTTGCGCCGCCCGGCCGACCATCACGGCATCGGCGCCCGTCACCTGCAGCACGTGTCTGGCTTTTTCAGGCGAATCGATATCGCCATTGGCTACCACGGGAATTTTTACCGCCGCTTTTACCGCAGCAATGGTTTCATACTCAGCCTGGCCGCTGTAACCATCGGCGCGCGTACGGCCATGCAATGTCAGCATGGCAATTCCGCTCTGTTCCGCCATTCTGGCGATAGTCAGGGCATTTTTATTCTGCCGGTCCCAGCCGGTGCGAAACTTCAGCGTCACCGGCACATCGACCGCCGCCACCACGGCTGCCAGAATTTCGCCCACCAGTTTCTCGTTTTGCAACAGGGCCGAGCCGCACCAGTTATTACATACCTTCTTGACCGGGCAGCCCATGTTGATATCAATGATTTGCGCGCCACGTTCGACATTGAACCGGGCGCACTCGGCCAGCATGGCCGGGTCGGCGCCGGCGATCTGCACCGCCTTCGGTTCCATCTCGCCATCGTGATTGGTGCGCCGCGCGCTTTTTTCCGAATGCCACAGGCGCGGATTGGATGCCGCCATCTCGGATACCGCATAACCGGCGCCGAGCTGCTTGCACAATTGGCGGAATGGCCGGTCCGTCACCCCTGCCATGGGGGCGACAAAGACATTATTGCGCAAGAAATAAGGGCCGATTTTCACGACAGACCAGTAAAAACAAGGGGAACCCGATATTTTACCCTTGAAATATCGACTTTCTGTCGTTTCGGTCTGACTCTGCCCTAGAGTTGTTGTTTTGCACAAAAATGCTGAGTAATCCCACGCTTGCTCAGCCGCTCAGGTACGGTCCACCTCATCCAGCGCTTCCTGGCGCAGATGCGCGATATCACCCCACTCCAGCACGCGCAGCGCATGACCGTTCCATTGCAGGCGATTGATGCTGGCGTTGCGGATATCGAAATCGCGGGGTTTGTCCCAGCCGATTCCCCGCGCTTCGCGGCAAATGCATTCGAGCACGCCGCCATGCGAAACGATGGCAATGCGCCGCAACTGATGCGCGACAGCCAACCCCACCACGGCGCCGACCACGCGCGCGGAAAATTCGCGCAGTGTTTCTCCAGGGCGCTCTCCTGGCGGCATGCGGGCGTCAAGCTCGCGCGCCTGCCAGGCAGCATAGGCATCCGGATAACGCTGACGGATATCTCCATGGCGCAAACCTTCAAAGGCGCCATAGCAGCGCTCGCGCAAGGCTGGTTCGATCTGCACAGGCATGCCCTTGGCCGCTGCAATCGCCTCGGCGGTTTGTCGCGCGCGCGAAAGATCGCTGGCAAACACTGCATCCAGTGCTTCGCCGCGCAAAGCCTGTCCCAGCGCCTGCGCCTGGCGCAAGCCCTCGGCATTGAGCGCAACATCCCAATGCCCTTGCAGGCGGCGCTCGGTATTCCAGTCGGTTTCGCCGTGGCGAATCAGCAGTATTTCAGTCATGCCCTGTCCATAGTCTCTTCAGCGCGCTGGCGGCACTTGCAGCCAGAATGTCACCGGGCCGTCATTCACCAGCGCCACCTGCATGTGCGCGCCGAACCGGCCCGTATGCACCTGATCCGCTTCGTAAGTTTGCCGTGCCCGCGCCACCGCGTAATCGAACAGACGCCGTCCCTCTTCCGGCGGAGCTGCCGGGGTAAAGGAAGGGCGCGTGCCGGAGCGGGTATCGGCCGCCAGCGTAAATTGCGGCACCAGCAGCAAGCCGCCAGCCACATCCGACAGGCTGCGGTTCATGCGTCCGGAATCGTCGCCGAACACCCGGTACGCCAGCAGCTTGGCCAGCAAGGCATCCGCTTCCTTTTCGGTGTCGCCGCGCTCGGCGCACAGCAAGACCAGCAAGCCGGGACCAATCGCACCCATGACTTCGCCGTCGACGCTGACGCTGGCCTGCGCCACGCGCTGCAGCAAACCGATCATCGCAACAGCCTTATGCCAGCGTCACGCGGGCGAATTTGCGCTTGCCGACCTGAACAACGAAGTTACCCGCCTCGACCTTCAAGCCCTTGTCGCTGACGGCCGCGCCATCGATGCGCACGCCACCCTGCTCGACCATGCGCAAGGCTTCGGAAGTCGATGCGCACAAATTGGCTTGCTTGAGCAATTGGCCGATGCCCAGCGGCGCGCCGGACAGGCTGACTTCCGGGATATCGTCAGGAATGCCGCCGCGCGCGCGATTGTTGAAATCCGCCAGCGCATCCTCGGCCGCCTGCTTCGAATGGAAACGCGTGACGATTTCCTGTGCCAGCAAAACCTTGATATCGCGGGGATTGCGCCCTTCCCCGGTTTCGCGCTTGAAGGAAGCAATCTCTTCCAGCGCGCGGAACGACAGCAATTCATAGTAACGCCACATCATCTCGTCCGAGATGCTCATGACCTTGGCAAACATGGTGTTGGCCGGCTCGGTAATGCCGACGTAGTTGCCCTTGGACTTGGACATCTTTTCCACGCCGTCGAGGCCTTCCAGCAGCGGCATGGTCAGGATGCATTGCGGTTCCTGACCGCTTTCCTTCTGCAGTTCGCGGCCAACCAGCAAATTGAATTTCTGGTCGGTGCCGCCCAGTTCCAGGTCCGAACGCAAGGCCACCGAGTCATAACCCTGCATCAGCGGGTAGAGCAATTCATGCACCGAAATCGGCGTGCCGGCCTTCAGGCGCTTGGTGAAATCGTCGCGCTCAAGAATCCGCGCGACCGTATATTTGGCCGCCAGCTGGATCATTCCTGCCGCGCCGAGCGCATTGCACCACTCGGAGTTATAGCGAATTTCGGTCCGTTCCGGATCCAGCACCAGGCTCGCCTGGGAAAAATAGGTGCGGGCGTTTTGTTCGATCTGTTCCTTGGTCAGCGGCGGACGGGTGACGTTGCGCCCGGACGGATCGCCGATCATCGAGGTGAAGTCGCCAATCAGAAAAATCACCTGATGGCCGAGATCCTGCAATTGACGCAATTTATTCAGAACTACGGTATGCCCCAGATGCAAGTCCGGTGCGGTCGGGTCCAAGCCAAGCTTGATGCGCAGCGGTTTGCCAGTCTGCTCGGCGCGCACGAGTTTCTGGATAAATTCAGATTCAATCAACAACTCTTCGACGCCGCGCTTGGTCACCGCCAGCGCATGCTTTACAGCATCAGACAAAGCCACATTTTGCTGCGTCGCAACAGAATTTACCGAGTCTTTATCTTCTGTCAATTTCAGGATATCAGTCATCTGTATAAAGTTCGTTTGAGAATCTTTCCCATCTGAGTATAATTACCGATCCGCTTTTCAACATTGCCGTTAATCAATAAGACCAAAAACCCGGGAAAGAAAACGGTTAATTTTAACTGATTGCATGGTATCTAGAGATAAATTGATCGACCTCGGGACAAAAGGCAAAGCGTTTTTCAGTGCCACCCGCAAGTCACGAATCGTATCCGCCTCGGCATTGCTGCTGGCGGTTTTGGCGTTTGGCGCCGCCGGTGTTGCGCCGATGGCCCCGGATGCTGCGGACTTGCCGGTGAAGTCCATCGTCCTTGACCTGGCGTTGCCGGATTTGCAGAGCCAGATTGCGGCACAGACGAATGCGCAAGAGTATTACGTGCGCGAAGAAAAGGTTCGTCCTGGGGACACGCTGGCCACGCTGCTCAAGCGCCTGGGCGTTGAAGATGCCGCCGCAGCCGAATACATCAAGAAGGACCAGCTGGCCTATCAGGTACTGCAGCTTAAGCCGGGCAAACAGGTACGCGTACAGACCAGTCCGGACGGTCACCTGCAGCTGCTGCAGACAACCGTGGGTAATGGCCGCGACACCGTCAGTAACCTGATGGTGCAACGCGAAGGCGATCATTTCAAGTCGGCGCAGTCGCCTGCCGCGCTCGAAAAGCGCGTTGAAATGCGCAGCGGCGAAATCCGCTCTTCCCTGTTCGCCGCCACCGACCTGGCACAAATTCCGGACAATGTCGCCACGCAGATCGTCGACATGTTCTCCACCGATATCGATTTCGCATCCGACCTGCGCCGCGGCGACCGTTTCAATGTCGTCTACGAAACCTTGTGGCAAAACGGCGAGTATGTCCGTGCCGGGCGCGTCTTGGCGGCGGAATTCATCAATGCCGGCCGTCCTCACCAGGCCGTCTGGTTCGACGAACCGGGCAGCCGCCAGGGTGGCGGTTACTATGGCTTTGATGGCAAGTCGCTGAAAAAAGCCTTCCTCAAGTCTCCTCTGGAATTCTCGCGAATTTCTTCCGGCTTTGCGATGCGCAGGCATCCGATTTCAGGAAAATGGAAAGCGCACAAGGGGGTCGATTTCGCCGCCGTGACCGGCACGCCGGTTCGTGCCGCCGCCGATGGCGTCGTTGACTTTGCCGGCACCCAGGGTGGCTACGGCAACCTGGTCGTGATCAAACACTGGGGCAATTACTCCACCGCTTACGGACACTTGAACCGATTTGGCAGTGGCGTCCGCAAGGGCATGAAGGTCAGCCAGGGCGATCTGATTGGCTACGTCGGCAGCACCGGCTGGTCCACCGGGCCGCATCTGCACTACGAATTCCGTGTCGCCAATGTGCCGCGCGATCCGCTGTCGATCGAGATGCCGACGGCCCAGCCTCTGGCCGGCGCCCAGCTGCAGCGCTTCCGTGGCGTTGCCTCCGACATGCTGCACCGTTTTGCGTTGCTGAATCCGCAAGTCACCGGTACACAACTCGCCGCCACCAAATAATTTTCTTCGCCTGCGGGCGAAATCGCACTTGACCGTTCGTGTCGCAAGGCTTGTAGAATCAGGCTTCCACGAACGGTTTTTTTATGTCTGCCAATTACCCTGCCTCTCCCCTTTACATCGGCCTGATGTCCGGCACCAGCCTGGATGGCGTCGATGGCGCCCTGGCTGTTTTTCCTGATGATTATCGCGGCGGGCCGATCCAGACCCTGGCCAGCGCCTATGTACCCTTTCCTGCGGAATTGCGTACCGAGATGCTGGCTCTGCAAACGGCAGGAGAAAATGAAATTCATCGCGAAGCGCTGCTCGCCAACACCCTGGCGGGCTACTATGCGCGCTGCGTCGAAGACTTGCTGGCACAGTCCGGCGTCAAGCCGCAACAGGTTGCAGCGATTGGCGTGCATGGCCAGACTATCCGGCACCGTCCTGAGCTGGGTTACACGCGGCAAACGAACAACCCGGCATTGCTGGCTGAACTGAGCGGCATCGATGTTGTTGCCGACCTGCGCAGCCGCGATATCGCCGCCGGCGGGCAAGGCGCGCCGCTGGTACCCGCCTTTCACCAGGCAGTTTTCGCATCGGCCGACGCGGTCCGGGTCGTCGCCAATATAGGCGGCATCAGCAACATCAGCATACTTCCGCCGCGTCACGCCGATGCCAGGCAAGACTCAAGAGCCGTACTCGGTTTTGACACCGGGCCAGGCAATGTCCTGATGGATGCGTGGATTGGCTTGCACCTGAATCAGCCGTATGACCGCGATGGCGACTGGGCTGCCGGCGGTACGGAGCTGCCGGCTTTGCTTGAAACCCTGTGCGACGAAAGCTTTTTCAGCCTGGCGCCGCCGAAAAGCACAGGAAGAGACCTGTTCCACATGGATTGGCTGCGCACCAAGCTTATTAAGGCTGGAATCGGCGATGCAGTACGGCAGTCGCGCGATGTGCAAGCCACGCTGGCAGCATTCACCGCCACCACTTTGGCCGACGCCATCGTCCGCTTTGCGCCGGATGCCGACTCTGTGTATGTTTGCGGCGGTGGTGCGTGCAATACGCATCTGATGCGCCAACTGCAGGCGGCCCTGGATACACGCTCTCACGGGATGACGGTCGATACCACCGCCAGCCTGGGAATATCGCCCAATCATGTCGAAGCCCTGGCATTTGCCTGGCTGGCGCATCGTTTTTGCATGCGCCGTGCCGGCAACCTGCCGGCGGTGACCGGTGCCCGCGGCGAGCGCATACTGGGCGCACTCTACCCCGCGTGAGCGGCGCGTTTGCCAGGCTAAAAGATTTCCGGCGCAAGCCGTGCGCTTTACGCAGAAATCAAAAAAGCGCAGATGCACTGCGCTTTTTGCCAAGCCAAGTAACTAACGCGGGTATCAGGCGGAGAACGACGAACCGCAGCCACAGGTGCTGGTAGCGCCCGGGTTCTTGATAACGAATTGGGCGCCTTCCAGATCATCCTTGTAATCGATTTCGGCGCCGACCAGGTACTGGTAGCTCATCGAATCGATCAGCAGCTGCACGCCATTCTTACTCATGGTCGTGTCATCTTCGTTGACGATCTCGTCGAAAGTAAAGCCATACTGGAAGCCGGAGCAGCCGCCGCCCTGCACGAAGACGCGCAGTTTCAGATCCGGATTGCCTTCTTCTTCAATTAATTGTGCAACCTTGGCCGCGGCGCTGTCGGTAAAGATGATGGGTGCGGGCATTTCGGTTACTGCATTCATGATGTACTCCTACTGGGGATGATTCGACAGATGGGTCATTATAACCCGATCTAAATAGTCAGGTATTTGTCCCAATCAGTTTGGTGGGCGCGGCAAGCTTCAGCACCGGCTCTTCCGTCTGTTCATGCGTCAGTTTGCCGGAAACCAATGCGCCGCCATGCATTTCCAGCGCCTTGTAATTCACATCGCCGGTAATGCGCGCCTTGGGTTGCAGTTCCAGCAACTCGTACGAATTCACCGGCCCGGTAATCTGGCCATTGACCACGATATGCGCGGCGCGCACTTCGCCTTCGATCACGGCGTGCTCTGAAATCACCAGCATGCTCGCCAGACTCGGATCGGCTATCACGTTGCCCCGAACCTGGCCATCAATGCGCAAGCCCCCCTTGAAATGCAAGTCCCCCTCGATCCGGGTGGACAAACCGATCAGGCTATCGATGGTGCTTTTGCTTTTACTGCCAAACATGATGGCACTCCTTAGATAATTTTTACAGCTTGGCCGACTGCTGCGCCCGGACCTGGCCCTTTTCGAGTATCCGCGCTTGCACGGTTTGTGCAGTCACTCCTTCGGGCAAAGTCAGCATGCCTTCGACACGTTGGTAATGTTGAAAGGCCAGCCTGTATTTATCAGCCTCACCTGACTTTCCATCAGGGAAAACGATCATAGCACTTTTCCCCTCGCGGACCACACCGACTGTCAATTGCAAGTTTCCAATAAAATTACGTTCACCCTTACCGCCCTGCATCACTAAGAGGCGATATTTCAATTGATTTGGCGCAATCATTTCCACTGTCAACCTGCGAATCGCCAGCCCCGGCGCTCCAGTGCTGGCTGGCAACAAGCTCTCAAAAAATGCCAGATCTTCTTTTAACCTGGCATTTTCCGAAACGAGCGTTTTCACTTGCTCCGCCAGCTTGCCTTGCGCCGAGCGCTCGATCTGCAACTGGCTTTCAGCAGCGTCCACGCTGCCCGAAAAACGGTCGCGCTCGGCACTCACCTCTGCCAGACGTTCTCTCAAACCGGCAAGCTCGGCCGGGTCCACCGCTTTCCCGCGGTTGGCAAGCTGGCGGCCTAAGTCATAGGTCGCCAGCGCGATGGCACCGGCCATACCCAGAACAATTGCCATCAGCAGCAGGCGCAGCGGCCAGGGAAGATGATGCCGGATGCTGACCTTTGGCGCCGCTACAGACAAGCGCCGCCGCCACAGTTTCAGCCGCAGCGAGGAGCCGAACAATTTTCTCAATCCCATGTGCCCGAACCGTGCTACTTAAGGCAGTACTGGAACCAGCCCCAGTCCGGCTTTTTCATCCAGGCCGAACATGATATTCATGCATTGCACGCCTTGCCCTGCCGCGCCCTTGACGAGATTATCTTCGACGACCAGGATCACCAGCAGATCGCCGCCGCCAGGACGGTGCACTGCCACGCGCAACATGTTGGAAGCACGCACGGAGCGCGTTTCCGGATGACTGCCAGGAGGAAGCACATCGACGAAATTTTCGCCTTGGAAGTGCTGCTCATACAAGGCCTGGAAATCCGTGTCACGTGCTTCCGGCAGGATCGTGGCATACAGCGTCGAATGAATCCCGCGGATCATCGGCACCAGATGCGGCACAAAGGTCAGGCCAACCTTGCGGCCCGCAATCGCTTGCAAACCTTGCACGGTTTCCGGCAAGTGACGATGCCCCTTGACACCGTACGCCTTGAAATTGTCTGCGGATTCAGCAAAAAGCGTATGCACCTCAGCCTTGCGGCCAGCGCCCGACACGCCCGACTTGCAGTCGGCGATCAGCGCCGCTTCATTCACCAATGGCTTGCCCTGCGCCAGCAAAGGCGCAAAGCCCAGCTGCATGGAGGTCGGATAGCAGCCAGGCAAACCGATCAGGCGTGCCTTTTTAATGGCATCCCGATTTACTTCCGGCAGCCCATATACCGCTTCCTCCAGCAAATCCGGGCAGGAATGCGGCATGCCATACCATTTCTCAAATTCGGCCGTATCCTTCAAGCGGAAATCTGCCGCCAGATCGATCACCTTCACGCCCGCGTCCAGCAGTTCACGCGCCTGCGCCATCGCCACGCCATGGGGCGTGGCAAAAAAGACGACATCACATTCGGTCAGCTTTGCCTTTTCCGGAGCGGAAAAGGCCAGCGATACGCGACCGCGCAGGGAAGGAAACATGTCCGCCACGGGCAAGCCATCTTCCTTGCGAGAGGTAATGGCAGCGATTTCCACGTCCGGATGCGCCGCAAGCAAGCGCAACAATTCCACGCCGGTATACCCGGTCCCGCCGACAATGCCGACCTTGATCATAATTTCCTCACTGTTTGACTAGCCAGTATTTTAAGAGAAGTTGCGGCTGCGGTCATGGCATGCGTTTCTGCTATGCCTAACCGGGCTGCGCCTTGGGGCAACCGCATTAGCGCTGTTTCCTCACCCAGAACTGGTACATCCCGGCGAAAATTTCGGGATTTTCCTCTTCCACCTTTTCCCAGTTGTCCAGCGAATCACAGGCAGGATTCTCCGGGAAAAGCGCCAGATAGCGGTTCCTGATTTCCGGATTGGAGAATTCAAAGCCCAGGAATTCCAGTCCCAGCTCGTTCAGGCATTGCTGGATTTCCAGCGGCGAGTACACATGTTCCTGGACATGGAAAATCAGATCACGGCAAGCGCTCGTAGTGTAAAAATCCGGGGTAATCGCGATATTGCCAGCCTGGACGCCTGCTTCGCCCTGCATGACGTCATGCCGGAATTTGCTGATGCCTTCGCGCGTTGCAGGATACTCCTTTTCAGCGACGAGCTGACGCAGAGCCGCCACCTCACGGCGCGCACGCCGGCTGTACAAACCAATATTCATGTAACCGTCCGGCTGCAGCAAGCCGGTCAGCACCCGCCATCCCGCCATCGGGTCGCGCATGTGGTGCAAAACGCCGCTGCAAACGATCAAGTCGAATTGGCGGTTCAGCACGCCGAGCTCCAGTATGTCGGCATGGCGGAAATCGATATCGGTGACACCGAATTCCTTGGTTGCCCGGATAGCATACGCAAGACTGGTCTTGCTGATGTCAACGGCGAGCATGCTGCCATGCGCAAAGGCTTGCGCAACTTGAAACGCGTCACTTCCTGTGCCACACCCGGCGACCAGGATATGCGGCGTGGCCGGTAAATTCTCCGGGATGTCCCGATAAGGCAGGCGCTGGCACAAGGCTGCATGCAATGGCAAGCCGGTACCCAGTTTTCCGCGCCGCTTCCAGCGGGGGTATGGATTCTCTTCATACTGCTGGCGCACGGCCTGCGACACCGTGTCGGCGATTCCCGTCACGCCGGGAATATCAGCCTTGATGCTTTCTTCCTCGCGCGGCTGGCGCAATTGCCGCTCCAGCAGTGCCTGCGCATGCTTCTGAGTCCAGGCGGATGGCTGAATTTTAGTTGCAAAGGAATAACGATACAGCGGCTGATAACAACCGAGCGCTGCCAGCTGAAATGCCGACAATGGCGCTTGCCGGGTCAAAGCCGCATCAGCTTCGGCTGCCAGACTGGCGACGATCGACTCTTCTTCCGGCGAAACAATATACAGGTATTCATTGGCAAAGCACTGCAAGGCTAAGCAACAGGCAAAGCGCTCAGCCGTGGCGTCATAAGCAGCCTCATGCGGTTTTCCCCCGCGAGGTTCCTTTTGCCGGCTCATTGCCAGCAGAGACCGCCGGATCTCCGTCAATAAGCGCTCCAGCCGATAATCGGTAATCAAGGCCTGTTCCAGAAGAGCCAGCAGCAGCGGCATTTCCATCACGGGACCAAAATCCTCGCTGGTGAGCGTTGACGCAGTCTTGCCTGCCGCACCCTGTGTGTCGCTTGCCAGTGCCAGCAGCGGCTGCACCAGCGGATCGCTGCATACCATGGCCGTGGCAATTCTCTCCAACTTTTGTGGGTCGAGGACATCCCTGGCGAAAGCCTGGAGAAGCAAATCGCGGTCAACCAGCATAAGGGCGTCGGCGCTGAGAAATTCCAGGATGCCGGCATATAACAGCCAGTGGCCATCAATTTGTAGGTTCAATTTCAGCAACCGCTGGCAGCACAGCAGAGCCTTTTTCAGCTCACCCTGCCCCTGCAGCAGCCGTGCCAAGGCCAGCAACGCATCTGGGTAGTCGGGCTTGACCGACAGCGCTTGCTGAAATGCCGTGACGGCATTGTCCAGGCCTCCCATCGCATGCAGTGCGAGCCCTTTGTTGTAATGGGCTTGTGCATATCCAGGCTTGAGGGCCAAAGCGCGGTCAAAGCTGGTGACCGCCTCGTCCAGACGCCCCAGCGCGCGGAAGGCTTCACCCAGATTGCTGTGAGCCTCGGCAAAATCTGGCTGCAATGCCAATGCGCGGCTGATCCACTCCACTGCCTCTGTATGGCGACCGGTCTGATGCAGCAGGACACCGAGAAGGTGCAGGGCATCGAAATTATCCGGAGCGCGTGTTGCGACTTGCCTGTAAATCGCCTCCGCTTCACCAAATCGGCCTGCCTGGTGATGACCAAGCGCATTCTGAAGAGCTTGATAATTCTGCGCTAAGTGCGCCGGCGCTATCGGGGCCGAGCGAGCATTCTGCTCGCGTACGGCACAGCATTGCTTGTACTTTTTTCCACTGCCGCAATAGCAGGGATCGTTGCGACCGATATTGTTCAAGTTGATTCCACGGAAATACGTGCTTCGGCCAGTCAGGGAAGGTGCTAACTGTTTACCGCGCAAATGGTAGAGCGATGAATTTTAATTGTATCGCTTTGCATATGGCAAACCGAGGGAAGGATAGATCGCTGAAACAAAATTTACAGCAAAAATAAAAACGGGCGCCGAAGCGCCCGTTTTTTCAAGCTGTAGCAATCATATTGTCAGGGTTGCCCCTGGGACAATTAGAAGGTGTGCTTGACGCCCAGTGCGAAGGTCGAAGCGGTTTCGCCAGCGGCCAGAGCCGAACCGGTGAAGGAAGTGCCCGACAGGAACGGCTGGTAAGTGCCATTGGCATCGTTGTCCAGACGGCTGTAGAACACGCCGACGTTGGTGCGCTTGGACAGAGCATAGTCATAGCCCAGGGTGTACATCTTGGCGCCAGTGTCGTTCACGCCGCCAAGATCGCCAGCCTTGGTGTAGCTAGCCAGGATGGTGCTGTTGCCGAAAGCATAGCTGACCGGGATCGACCATGCGGTACGGGAAGCGGTAACGCCATTGACGAGTGCGGATTCGCGACGAGCACGGTCAACAATCGCGCCCACTTTGAAACCAGCAAACTTGTAGGAACCGGTGAAGCGCAGTTGCTTGTCGTCGATCTGAGTGGCGAGAGCTGCAGCAGTAGCACCTGCAGTGCCGTTACCTTCAGCGGTGAAGTCACGGTAAGCCAAGCCCAGAGCCAGCGGACCGTTGGCATAGTTAGCTTGCAGGTAGTACTCACGACCATTGTTGTATTCGGTCGGGGTAGCGCCAGTACCGATCGTGCCTTCAGCACCAGCCGAAGCGGAGGAAACACCAACCACGCCGCTGAAGCCGCTGATAACCGGCGAACGGTAAGTGACCGAGTTCACGCGGCGGGTGATGTCCAGATAGGTACCAGCCTGGTTCATGATCGAGTAAGTAGCGGTCATGCTGGTCGGCATGGCGGAGAAGCCATTGGTGCCGGTCATGAATTCGGTGGTCAGGCCTTGAACCGACATCCAGGAATGCTTACCGACGGTAACTTGACCGAAGCCACCTTTCAGGCCAACGAACGTGTCGCCATCAGCCAGGCCAGCGCCGGTTGCGCCGCCAGTCGATTGACGCTGGTCGGTGTTGAAACGGTTTTCAACGTAGAACAGTGCGGACAGACCGCCGCCCAGATCTTCAGTGCCGGTCAGCCAGAAACGCGAATTGTAGTCGTCGTCAACGCGCAGTTCGTTCTTGGCAACGCGGCCAGCTGCCGTAACGTTGCTAACTTTGTAGTTCTTGACGTTAGCTTGAACGATACCGCCGATCGAAACGTTGGTTTGTGCTTGTGCGCCGGTAGCAAATGCGCCCAGGACTGCGAGTGCGAGAAGCGATTTTTTCATTAAAATTTCTCCGAGAGTTGTGAAGCTAAAGTTTTTTATTGCTTCCAGCAAGGCCACTAGTGGAAACGTCCCTGCCGGCACTTCTAATCCAATTGGTAAAGAAGTTAACTAACATTTCAGCAAAATCTGGCTTTTAGGGCAAAGCAATTTTGGCTTTTATGGCAATATGGATGACGTTATGTCGCTTTGGTGCAACATTTTATTGCCGCAAAATAAGTGTTTGATAAGGTTAATTAAAAAGGTAATAACAAAATGGACAAGCTAGATCAATTTATCGTCAGCCTGGATGGCGCACTGCGTACGGTGACAGGCATCACAGCCGCTGGCCGTTTCAACCCCGCGCGCAATATTGCCGAAACTGAAATGGACACAACGGAACGCCGTCACAGCGCGGGTCTCATGCGGGTCAATCACGTCGGCGAAGTGTGTGCACAAGCCTTATATGCTTCACAAGGATGGTTTGCCAAGGAACCTGCAGTACAACAGCAACTGGAACGTTCCAAGCACGAAGAAGAAGACCATTTGGCGTGGACCGCAGAACGCTTGCGGGAACTCGATTCTCGTCCGAGCTTGCTAAATCCGCTTTGGTACGTCGGCGCTTTTACCATCGGCATGGTGGCAGCCCGCTTGGGTGATGCACAGAGTTTAGGTTTTGTAGTGGAAACGGAGCGTCAGGTGGAAGCTCACCTGAACAGCCATCTGGATCGCCTGCCGGCACGGGATGCCAAGTCGCGCGCCATCGTCGAACAAATGCGCCAAGATGAAGTGGCGCACGGTTCAGCGGCGAGCGCACTTGGCGCGACAGATTTACCTACCCCGGTACGAGCATTGATGAAGGGAATGGCGAAAATTATGACTTCGACGGCCTATTATCTGTAACGTGTAGCCGCAACGCATTGCCTATGCTTCTGGCAATAGCGCAAGATCGTCGACGATCTCGAAAGAATGGGTCATTTCTGCAGTCTTTTCCAGCATGATCGAAGCAGAACAGTATTTTTCATGCGAGAGCTTGATGGCTCTTTCAACTAGGTTTGGCTTCAGGCTGCGCCCGCGCACGACAAAGTGAAAATGGACCTTGGTAAAGACTTTGGGATCTTTTTCCGCACGCTCGGATTTCAGCGTAACGTCGCAACCCCGGATATCCTGGCCACTTTTCCGCAGGATGAGTACCACGTCGTACGCTGTACAGCCGCCCGTGCCGGCCAGCACTACTTCCATCGGGCGGGGAGCCAGATTGCGCCCTCCTCCCTCAGGAGCTCCATCCATTGTGACGACATGACCAGAACCGGTTTCAGCCAAAAACGTCATTCCAGACAAGCCGGTCCAGCGTACGGTGCACTCCATAATTAACTCACTCCTTGAATAATTCGTCGTAATTTGCCTGTATCGTCATTGTAACTGGTGTGTTCATTTCAACCAGTCAGCAGCGCGTCAATACTGCCCGCACTGCTGATCATGACGGTGCGCCATAACCAATTTGCCTCAATGCAGCATATTATTACGCAAACACCAAAAACATCGCAAGCCATTGAATTAAAACAATTAAGTAGATGAATAGCGTGTTTTTTAAGTCAAATTCAGCAAAATATTCGATAATTTTCTTGCGCTGCACAATAATCCTGTCTATACTGGTTTTATCGATTGCTGATGTGCACTGAAGCACTTTGAGTTTGTGAACTGACGCAGTCAAGCTTTGTCTCCTCCACCCTCCTCCTTTGGTGTGGATTTCAGCCCGAGGCCTCGTTGCTTCGGGTTTTTTTATGTGCAATTGCATACGCCCAATATAGCCATTTGACGCCAAGCCTTTGAAAAGGCTATAATTTTCGGTTCTTCCATTTGCTCAGGAAGAATATAACAAGGTCGAGTCTGCAAAACGAAGCAATAAAAGAAGTCATTGCAACAAATGCGGAACCGCCATCAAGTGAGCATTTAATCCATTTAGGAAAGTCAACATGAAAACCTTTTCCGCAAAAGGCCATGAGGTCAAGCGCGACTGGTTCGTGGTTGACGCGACGGACAAAGTCCTCGGACGTGTTGCCAGCGAAGTGGCACGCCGACTGCGCGGCAAGCACAAACCCGAATTCACTCCGCACGTCGACACGGGCGATTTCATCGTCGTGATCAATGCAGGCAAGTTGCGCGTTACCGGCACCAAAGCCCTGAACAAGAAGTACTACCGTCACTCCGGTTACCCGGGCGGCATCTACGAAACCAATTTCGAAAAGATGCAAGCTCGCTTCCCGGGCCGCGCTCTGGAGAAGGCTGTCAAGGGCATGCTGCCCAAGGGCCCGCTCGGCTACGCGATGATCAAGAAGCTGAAAGTGTATGCGGAAGCTTCTCATCCGCACAGCGCTCAGCAACCCAAGGCACTCGACTTCAAAGGAACAGACATGATCGGTAACTACAATTAAGGAAACGGCCGTCGCAACAGTGAAGTGGCTCGCGTGTTAATCAAGACTGGCAGCGGCAAGATCACTGTCAACGGCAAACCGGCTGCGGAATACTTTTCGCGCGAAACCGGCCTGATGGTGATCCGTCAGCCGCTGGAACTGACCGGCAATCTCGAGCGTTTCGACATCATGGTCAATGTCCATGGTGGCGGCGAATCCGGCCAGTCCGGTGCTGTGCGTCACGGCATCACCCGTGCCCTGATCGATTACGATGCTTCGCTGAAGCCGGAACTGTCGAAGGCAGGCTTCGTCACCCGCGATGCACGTGAAGTCGAGCGTAAGAAAGTCGGTCTGCGTAAAGCCCGCCGCGCAAAGCAGTTCTCGAAGCGTTAATTATTTCGTTCCGTACTGTCGAAGCCGCCTGGTTTACTCCTGGCGGCTTTTTTCATGTCTGGCGCATTGGCATTTGCCTCGCGCTGCCAGCAGGCGGCTAAATGGAGCGCTTTGTGGGTGGCTCTATGCCTTGTGCCGTGGCGGACGAAACACTTGCGTATCGGCGTAGAAGCTTTCATCCTGACCTTCCTGCCATCCCGGGACGCCAAGCACCGGCAAGGGCGTGAAGTCGCCGGTCTGCACGCCTTTCTTTAATTGATATGCCACAGCAGTATCAATCCAGGCGCGTTGCTGTTCCGGAGTCAGCGCGAAAAATTCCGCTTCTGCCGGCACCACCCAGGTATGCGCCGTGATGGCCTTGTAAGGCTTGACGAGCTTTTCCATCAATGCGTGGCCGAAGAGGAAAACTTCGACGGATCTCCCCCATGCTTGACGCTGATCCAGCAAAGTCTCGCGCCAGCGGTGTGCACGCAAGTCGTTGGCCCATGCGGTGTTAGAACAAATCAGCAACGCTGCGTTCTCGTCGAAAATCGTCGCTGCATCGCGGACCTTGCCGCGTGTGCCAGCCTTCTGTTCTTTTTCGATATGTGCTGGCGTCATTCGGCTGGCGATTTCCGCTGCCTGTAAGGCATTCAGCTGCACTTTAATGGTGGGGAAAGTCAGCCAGACCAGCGCATTGAAGAAGTCATGCAGGTTCTCCCGCGCCGGACGTCAACACCAATGAGCAAATCATGGCGTGGATGATGGATACCT
>Ga0366780_1025_pt1 | contig 23428 bp, 21 predicted proteins | sample BONcelN113001E11_FD_207073 | JGI IMG/M metagenome (GOLD analysis project Ga0366780, IMG submission 207073) | Enriched cells from coal bed in the Powder River Basin, Montana, United States - BONCAT cells N11 rep2 HSBNCT.N11.300.1.E11 ...
GCTCCGCATTCAGCGTCGGCGGCTGGGCTGCAGCAGACGGCTTGAGTGTCGGATTAAGGGTAATGACGTCTGCCACCGAGACGCGGCCATGCCGGCCGCTGCCTGCCACACGCGACAGATCGACGCCGGCGCGGTTAGCCTGGCGGCGCGCCACCGGGCTTGCATTGACCACGGCATTGGCGGCAATGATGCGGTCGCGTTCGGCTTCGCTGAGCGGTGCCGCTGCCACCGCTTCGGCCACGGGCGCCTCTGCCGGTAATTGCACGATTTGTGCGCTGACTGTTGCGGGCGCGGCGGCTGGCGCAGGCACAGGAGCTGGCTGGGCAACCGGCGCGGGCGCCGCTTGCACGGATGGAGCAGGAGCAGGTGTTGGAGCAGGTGCAGCTGCGCCAGCCACGCCGTTCGATGCGAGGAACTGATCGATTTCCGCTTCGCTGACATCAGCTTCGGCGGTCACGCCCAGCAAGCCGCCGACGGGGATGACGTCACCCACCTTACCGACCAGCCGGCGCACCACGCCGGGCATGTCGCTCATGGCCTCCATGGTGTTGACGATCTTGGAGGTTTCAATGTCGACAAGTTCTTTACCCTTGGTGATTTTGTCACCAACGGCGATATGCCAGGCAGCCAGGCTGCCCTCGGTCATTTCCAGGCCCCACTGGGGCATGTTTATCGGATGAATCTGGCTCATGGCATCCCCTTAGTGCGCCAGCACGGAGCGGATCGCCCGCTCGACGCGTGCGGCGTCCGGCAGGTATTCGCGCTCCAGCTCTGGCGCAAACGGCACCGGCGTATGCGGCGGCGTCACCATCTGCACCGGCGCGCGCAGGCTGAAGAATGCCTCGCGTGCTGCCAGTGCGGCGATGTCGGCGGCCAGGCCGCAGCGCGGCGTCGATTCATCCACCACCACCAGGCGGCCGGTTTCGCGCACGCTTTCCAGAATCAGCTCGGTATCCAGCGGCGAAGTGGTGCGCGGGTCGATCAGGTCGCAGCGGATGCCTTCGGCAGCCAGCTTGTCGACCACGCCGGCGGCCAGCTTGACCATCTGGCCAGTGGCCACCACGGTCGCATGCTCGCCTTCGCGCAACAGCACGCCTTCGCCGAACGGAATCGTGTAATCGCCATCCGGGACTTCGCAGGCATCGTTGTAGAGCATCTTGTGCTCGATGAACATGACCGGGTCATTGTCGCGGATCGCTTGCAGCAGCAAGCCCTTGGCGTCGTAGGCGTTGGAAGGCATGACCACCTTGATGCCTGGGATCGCCGTCAGCAGGGAATGCACGGTCTGCGAGTGCTGTGCTGCCGCGCTGCGCCCCGCGCCCACGGTCATGCGCACCACCAGCGGCGCATTGGCGCCATTGAACATGTAACGGAACTTGGCAGCCTGGTTCAGGATCTGGTCGAAGCACACGCCGATGAAGTCGGAAAACATGATTTCCGCCACCGGGCGCAGGCCGGCCAGCGCCGCGCCATTGGCCGCGCCGATGATTGCCGACTCGCTGATCGGCGTGTCGATCACGCGGTTCTCGCCAAACTTCGGCAGCAAGCCCTTAGTCAGGCCAAACACGCCGCCGGCCGCGTCACGCTGGCCGGAGCTGCCGCCTGCGCCGCCCGATACGTCTTCGCCAATTACAATCACCGAAGGATCGCGCGCCATTTCCTGGTGCAGCGCTTCGTTGATGGCTTCTCGCATTGTTTTTTTAGTCATGGCAGGGGCTCGCATCAATAATTGTCATATACGTTTTTCATCAGGTCTTCCGGCAGCGGGCGCGGCGCAGTGCGCGCTTCCTGCACTGCGCGCTCGATCAGCGCGCCGATTTCCTGGTCGATGGCGTCGAGGCTGGCCATGTCCAGTTCGCCGGTTTCCTTCATGCGTTTGCGGAAATTCTGCAGGCAGCAGTATTCGTTGCGGTACATTTCCACCTCGCCCTTGGCGCGGTAGTTTTGCGGGTCGCCGACAAAGTGACCGAAATAGCGGATAGTGGTGGCATAAATGGCAGTCGGGCCGCCGCCCTTGCGCGAGATTTCCATTGCCTTGCCCACTGCCTCATACATCGAGAAAAAATCGAAACCGTCAGCCTCGAACACCGGGATGCCGAAGCCTTCAATGCGCTTGACCACGTCATCGCAACCGATGCCATAAGAAGCGCCGGTATGCTCGCTATAGCCGTTGTTCTCAAAAATGAACATCTTGGGAGCCTTCAGCACCACAGCCATGTTCATGGCCTCGAACACGGTACCCTGGTTGGATGCGCCATCGCCGACAAATGATGCGGCCACCTTGCCCTCGCCGCGCAGCTTGCAGGCGATTGCCGCGCCCAGCGCGATTGGCGAGCCGGCGCCGACGATGCCGTTTGCGCCCAGCATGCCCTTGGCGATATCGGCAATATGCATGGAGCCGCCCTTGCCGCCATTGAGGCCGTCACGACGCGCATGCAATTCCTTCATCATGCCAATGACGTCGCAACCCTTGGCGATGCAATGGCCGTGGCCGCGATGCGTGCTGATGATGTAGTCGGCATCGGTCATCTGCTCGCAAGCGCCTACAGCTACGGCTTCCTGGCCGCTGTACAGGTGCGTAAAGCCGGGAATGGCGCCGGTCAGGCATTCCGCATTGACGCGGTCTTCAAATTCTCGGATCAACCTCATCTGCCGGTAGGCATTCAACAGCTGCTCGCGGGTTAGCCCGGATTTCTGCCTGGTGTCCGACGACACCGCTTTGTCTCTCTTGGTCTTCAATTGTTCTGTAGTCATGTCTCGCTTTCTTCGGTTGCCGGATCGCTGGTCATTTGTTCGGACCGGCTCAGGGTTCGCCACATCGAAATACAATAAAACAGTTCGGCCTGCATGTTTTACACCAAATGCACGGAAAAGGCAAAGAAATTTGCATGGATTTTTAAACTTGCTACGCAAACTGGCGGAGCAGGAATGCGAATCGCCAGCCCAACGCAGAACGCGGCGCCGATCCCGTTTCAGGGAAAAGCGCCGCGCGGTCAGTGGCAATGCGCCGGCGCAGAGCGGCTTGAGCTGCCGTTAGCGCCAGGCTGAAGAGGAATTACTTGCGGGCCTGGGCCAGCAATTGTTCGATATGCTTGTGGATATTTTGCAGCGCCAGTTCATTGGCGCCCAATACAGGCTTGAAGTCGGCCGGCGCATACTTCATGTTGTGCTGCCCTTCACGGGAAACCGAATAGTCTTCGGTGCTGACCACCTTGACGATGAAGTCATGCATCTCGGTCCAGGATTCGGTTTCCTCGATGTGCTGCATTTGCGCAGGCTTGTAGGTCGTGATCACGGTATTCGCCTCGTCGACCTTATCACCCGGGAAAATGCGCGAGATGCCATAGAACTGCTTGCCACCCTTGATGCTGTTGACGTTGATGACCATGTTCGGGAACACGAAATACAGCCCGTTATAGGTCGTGTCCGGCCATTCTTCCTCGGGCTTGTCGCTGTAATCGAGGAATTCGGCGCGCGGCATTTCCATGCGGTGATTGGGCCCGTAATTATCGTAGCTCATGATGTTGGACAGGGCCAGGGCGCCGATGCTGGTCGGATGCAGCGTAGCGAAGTGGTAGCCTTCGCCGTAGGTATCCATGGCGTACTTCCAGTTGGCGTTGACGCCAAAAGTGGTCGACTTCATCGGCTGTGCCTTTTCCAGCTCGAGGTGCGCCAGTTCGCGCGCAAAGTCCTTGCCCAGGTGCGCCTCGACATCGATCGGCTCGCCATTGGGCACGGCACGCACGAAAATCAGGCCATGCCACTCTGCTACCGGCACCGGGATCAGGCCGCGCTCTTCCTTGGCAATGCCCTTGAAGCCTTCAGCGCCGGGGATCCCCACCAGCTTGCCATCGAGGTCGAAGGTCCAGCCATGGAACTTGCAGCTCATGCGGTTCTTGCGGCCCGGCTCGGTCACCAGCTTGGCGGCGCGGTGCGTGCACATGTTCAGGAAGGCATTGACCTTGCCGGCCTTGTTACGCACCAGCAGAATCGACGGGCCCACTTCGTCGAACAGGAAGGTATCCCCCGGCGCGGGCAATTGGCAGGAGAGCGCCGCCACTACCGGCCGCCCCTGGAACAGCACCTGCTTTTCCAGTTCATGGCGTTCGCTATCGGTGTAGGCGCTGGGACTGACCAGCATCGGGCCTTCGGCAAGATCCGTCGTGCCATTCTTGATATGGTCGATGGTGCGCTTGCGCAGAGCGTTTCCGGACTCGCGGCGCAGCTGGGCCCAGTTGATCGTGTCGCTGTCGGCTTGCTGTTCACAAGTGGGATTCAGAGTTGCTTGGTCAGTCATGATTTGTCTCCTTGATTATTGCAATTAAGTTTTTATCATCACGTGCCACCTTATACGGCGGCGTCTTCACTTTTCTTTTTTGCTTTGCCGGCCCGGCTGCCGAACATGTGCAAGAGCACGCGCAAGGCTTCAATACTGCGCACGAACTGGCCATGCTGCGATGCCCGGATTGAGCGGTTGCCGACTGCGCCGATAAACAGTGAAATCAGCATCGCCCCCAGCTCTTCTGCGTCGGCCTCGGCGGGCAACTCACCCTTGCTCTTGGCGCGCTCGACCAGGCGTATCGCTACTTCATCGCGTTTGCGCGTCGCCGCGGAAATTGCCGCAAATTGTTCAGGGTCGCGCACCGCTTCCAGCTGCGCGGTAAAGCCCAGCATTTGCAGTACGCCGTCGCCGCGATACATCTTCGGCACGGCTTCCATCATGCGATCGAGCGCTTCCTGCACCGAATCGAGAGGATCGAGCAATTCGCCGAAGGCCGCGGTTTCCTCGTCGTACATGAGGCAAACGACTTCGCAGAACAGCGCGTCTTTCGACTTGAAATGGTTGTAGATGGCCGGGCCGGACATGCCTGCCTCGCCGGCGATTTCTGCCAGCGTGACGCGATGCAAGCCCTTGCGCGCAAATAACTGCGCAGCCACTTCCAGCAACTGTTCACGGCTGGCCTGGCCAGAGCGCTTCTTGAGGCTGGTCTTTTTCGTCGCGATGATCACGATCGAGTCCTTTGTCTCTCTCCATTCGCGTCACATTGCTTCCATGACACGTACCGGTTAGGTTAATTAATGATTATTAACCAATTTAAGCACCAAATTATGTGGCCGTCAATCGATGGTTACAAATTATCCATTCACAGCACCCGGCAAGGCGGAAGGCATGGCGCGCAGCATCGGCATGCCCTGCGTGGCGTCCTGAAACCAGGCAAACCGGCATTCATGCCCGGTTCGCCCGGCAATCCCGCCTTGCCGGCGCAACTTTATTTGGCATTCAGATATTTATCGAGCGTCTGATGGAAGTGGCGAATGCGGATTTCCTGATAATTCGCCAAATGCAGCAGCTTGTTTTTCGAGACTTTCATGCCTTCCTGGACGTAGGGCAGGTTACCCATGTCCTGGTCGACAATACTGCCCAGGACACCCAGGGCGGAAGCCCAGGTCTCATCCTCCTGAAGCATGTGCATCGGCACGGCAGCTGGCATCGGCTGGCCTTCCGGCACAGGCGTCAGGATGCGCACTTCCATCAGGGTGTGATCCTGATCCGGCCACGGCCGCCAGCGGTACAGCACGCTCGGCGAGAAGCCGCCCCACGGCGACATGTTGGGGAAAACATTGTAGGTCAAGGCATCCTGCACCTCGGCGTCGCTGGCGTGATCGAGATCCATGCCGGCCATTTCACCGAAACGCTTGCGATTGAAGTCACCCATCGCCTTGCGCGCCGATTCCCCTTCCGGCACTTCAATCGACGTATCTTTCGGCACGACCCGGCCGTTGAACTTCAGGAAGGCATCCATCACTTCCTGCTGCGCGAGATCAGTATCCGACAGGTGTGGGGAGGTGACACCAAAAGGCGTGATGGCCAGATTGACGTTATCGCCATACAGGTTGTACTTGCTATTGGCATCGCCCGTAAACGGCATGATCTGCGGATGCGTGGCAATGACGTGATAAGCTTCCATGAAGGCTTCGGCCGCCGCCTTCCAGTTGGCCGGCACGATCTTCGCTGCCCAGGCCGTCGTCACCCGCTGCTCCGGTTTCCAGCGCTTGAAATGGTCCGGCAGCGGGCCCAGGTATTCTTCCAGCGAGGGGCCGCCCGGCTCTTCGCGGATAAAAATGAAGCCACCCCAGCGCCCTACTTCGGCTTCCGGCAACTTCATATCCTGCCCATCGAGATGGGTGAAATCCCAGCGCGAAGGAATATTCTTCAGGCTGCCGTTAGTATTCCAGGACCAGCTATGGTAAGTGCAGCGAAATTCGCCTACCTTGCCGCCATTGGCGGTGCGCAGCTTGCGGCCACGGTGCAGGCAGACATTGTGGAAGGCCTTGACCGAGCCATCTTCCTGGCGCGTCACCAGGTAAGAGCGGCCGGCATTTTCATACAGCACCACGTCGCCGGGGTTAGGCATTTCTTCATCGCGGGCGGCGAATTGCCAGACGTGCGGCCACATCTTGTCGATCTCGCGCTGGAAGAATGCCGGGCTGGTGTAGCGGTCGGTCGACAGCGGTTCCGATCCCAGATAGCGGTAAGCATCTTCCTTCAGGCACGCCGGCACTTCGCGGCTATCGCCCGCAGCCAGCTCATCCCACGTGCCGTCCGGGCAACGCTCGCCAGCCACGTTGTCATTCAATGATTGGTCACTCTCAGCCATCGTCGTCTCCTTTTCCCTGTTTTGTTAGTGGTTAATGATCGTTAATTAAGTCGATGAATCACACTCTAGCACCAACCGGATAAAAAACAAGCGGTTTAAACTGTTTTAACAAAAATATTATCAGCTGCGGCACCATGCCGGGACGCCACGAACAGAGCGACAATGCACAGCAATTCCTTGTTATCTCAATAAATTCAAGACACTACACGATAGCAAACCAGACTTGCACAGACCTGAGCCGCTCAGCGCGCCACAAGATTATTTGTACAATAAAGAATCCAGCTAGACGGTTTTTAAAATTAGTTATAGACTGCAAAATCGAATTAACCACCGTAAAGGGAAAGAAACCATGGATCTCCAACTGAAAGGCAAGCGCGCCATTCTTGCAGGCGCAACCAAGGGCATCGGCCGTGCCGTCGCTGAAACGCTGGCAGCCGAAGGCTGCGCCATCGAACTGTGCGCGCGTGACCAGGCGGGCGTGGAAGAGGCGATCCAGAAACTGCGCGCCCAAGGCGCCACAGCTACCGGCGAAAGCGTCGACATGGGCAACGCCACCGCTTATCGCGAATGGGTGGCGCGTGCCGCCGAACGCCTTGGCGGTTGCGACATCTTCGTGTGCTTCGCTTCGGCCGGTGGCGGCGCTCCCAGCGAGGAACGCTTTCAGGCTGCTTTCGAACTGGACCTGCTGGCCACTTATCGGGGCATCGACGCCGCTCTCCCCGCCCTGGAAAAATCCAGCAACGCGGCCATCGTCGTGATCTCTACCAACGTCGCCATCGAGCCATCATTCGGCCCGCAACCGTATGCCGCGCTCAAGGCCGCCGTCACTAACTACGCCGGAGCGCTGGCGCACAGCCTGGCGCCCAAGGGCATCCGCGTCAACATGGTTTCACCCGGCCCGACCTTTATCGAAGGCGGCGCCTGGGACAAGATCAAGAATGGCCGTCCGGAATTCTATGAAAAGACCCTCACGCAAGTCCCGCTGGGACGCTTGGGCAAGGCCCAGGAAATCGCCGATGCCATCGCCTTCCTAGCGTCCCCGGTCAGCGCCTTCACCACCGGCACCAACCTGGTGATCGATGGCGGCATGACCAAGCGCGTCCAGCACTAAGGGAGCAGCGATTGTGCGCCTGAACTGCGTATTGATTGCCGGCGGAAAGTACCACGATATCGATTTTGCGCGCCTGGAGCTGTTGAAGCTTTTGGCCGAGGATGAAAATGTCCGGGTGCGGGTATTCGAGGATTATTCGAATATCGAAGCCATCACTTCCGCCGATTTTTTGGTCACCTACACTTGCGACGTCATGCCTTCGCTACAGGAGCAGGAAGCGCTGCGCGAGTACGTCAAAAGAGGCGGCCGCTGGCTGGCGCTGCATGGGACCAATTCCATCCTGCGTTTTCTGGACGATGGCAGAATCGATACGCCGCGCTGGGCGCCGCTGTTCATGGATACGCTGGGATCGATGTTCCTGGCGCATCCGCCGATCGGCTCCTTCACCGTGACGCCGACCGGCGTCAAGCACCCCGTGGTTGAGGGCATCGAGCCTTTCGACGTCGTCGATGAAATGTACCTGTCTGAATTCTATGCGCCGGTCGAAGTTTTGCTGGACACGGAATTCGAGGGCTCGGGCGGACGCTTCGTGCACAACCAGTGGGACAAGCAGCGCCATCCTGTGCTCTACCTGCGCCAGCTGGAAAAAGGCACGGTCATGTATCTCACCCTGGGCCACTGCCGCGGCCACCATGACTTGCGGCCCTTGATGGACTACTATCCGAACGTCGACAGGTGCGCCTGGGAACAACCGGTTTATTACCAACTCCTGCGCCGCGGCATCGCCTGGGCCAAGGAAAAAGCAGAGTAGAGGTGACATCATGTCCATCGAATCCAGAATTGTTATTATCGGTGCCGGCCATGCCGGCGGCGCTCTTGCCGCCCAGTTGCGCGAATACGGCCATCGCGGACCGCTATGCGTCATCGGCGATGAGGCTCACCTTCCCTACCAGCGTCCACCTTTGTCGAAGGCAGTCCTCAAGGGAGCGGCGACCATCGACTCGCTGTCCCTCAAGAATGCCGGTTATTACCAGGAACACGACATCGAGGTGCGTACTGGCCAGACTGTGGCGGCAATTGACCGTGACACCCGCCATGTGACGCTTGCTGGCGGCGAAGCCTTGCCCTACGATTACCTGGTGCTGGCTACCGGTGCGCGGCCGCGTCAGCTCGCCGTGCCCGGCGCCGGTCTGGATAATATTCTGGCCCTGCGCGGCATCGAAGATGCGCAACGCCTCAAGGAAGCGCTGCAGCCGGGACGCCGCCTGGCGATCGTCGGCGGCGGCTACATCGGCCTGGAAGTGGCCGCTTCGGCGCGCGCGCTGGGCCTGGAAGTCACTGTCATCGAGCGCGAGGCGCGCCTGCTGGCACGGGTCGCCAGCGCGCCATTGGCGGAATTTTTCGAGCGACTCCACCAGCAACAGGGCGTGCAAATCATCCGCAACGCGTGCCTGAGCCATTTCGAGGGCGATACCTGCGTCACGGCGGTGCACCTGGAAGATGGGCAGCGCATCGACTGCGACGTTGCCCTGGTCGGCGTCGGCGCGCTGCCGCGCGACGAACTGGCGCGCGCAGCCGGCTTGCATTGCGAGAATGGCGTGGTGGTGGATGGCGACGCGCGCACCAGCGACCCGGCCATTTTCGCCATTGGCGACATGAGCTGGCGGCCGCTGCCGGTGTATGGCGAGCGGATGTTCCGCCTGGAGAGCGTGCCGAACGCAACGGAACAGGCACGCCAGGTCGCTTGCGCGATTGTCGGCAAGCCGCGTCCGGCCGCCGAAGTGCCGTGGTTCTGGTCGGACCAGTACGAGGTCAAGCTGCAGATCGCCGGCATTCCCTTTGACGCCGACCGTCAGGTGGTGCGCGGCGATCCCGCACAGGGCAAGTTTGCGGTCTACCACTTGCGCGGCGAGCGCGTGGTGGCAGTCGAAGCGGCCAGTTCGCCGCTGGATTTCATCGCCGGCAAGCAGTTCATCCTCAGTCAGGCTGCGGTGTCGTTGGAGAAACTGGCCGACATGTCGATTAAGGCCAAGGAGGCTGCGCTGGTAGTGGCCTGAATTCGGGTCGTATCCACCGGCCGTCGCCTGGCGGCGCGGCCGGGCTTAGTCTTGCGGCTTCTCAGCTCTGTGCCGAGCCTTCCGGCGCAGCCAATTCTGCCATTGTGCTCTGCTCTTCATGCTTGCGCGCCAACTCCTTGCGCGCACCTTCCGGATCGGTCAGCATTGTCGCGCCGTCACGCGCCATTTCGGCAAGCACCAGTTGACTGAACGCATCAGGAAAGACATGGCTTTGCTTTTCCGTCCAGGCGCGCAGCGTCTCATTGGCAATCGATTCGGGCGATGCCTTGCGACTCTTGAACGCGGCCGACTGGCGCGTGTCGACATAGCCCGGAAAGCATAGCGTGACCTGCACGCCCTGCTTGCCAAGCTCACTCCGGACACCGGCTGCATACATGGCGCAAGCCGCCTTGCTAGCGCTGTAGACCGGCGCCGGCCCTGGTGGAATCATCGCCGCCATGGACAGCACGTAAATGATTCCGCCTCTTCTGCTGCGCAGCGCGTCCGACAAGGCCTGGGTCAGCATGACGGGGCCGAAGTAATTCACTTCCATCACATGCCGGACCGTCGTCTCATCCTTTTCACTGACCGGCCCGATGCAGGTGACGGCCGCATTGCAGATGAACAGGTCGATGTCGCGGTAGCGGGCCGCGGCCTCGGCGATATCCGCCCGGTTCGTCACGTCGAGCTTGACCGGCACCACGCGCGAGTCGCCCTGCCACTGCTGCGGCAGCGAAGCGGGGTCGCGCATGGCGGCGTAGACGCGTGCCGCGCCCTGGTCGAGCAGCGCCTGCACGAAAGCCACGCCGATGCCGCCGTTGGCGCCGGTGACCAGCGCCGTCGTCGCGCCTAGTACGCGGGGAGGGTGCTGCTTGGCGATGAATGTGGTGTCGGTCATGTCAGGCCGCCATCTTCTTTTTATCCGGGTGCGGCGCGCGGGAAGAACCGGAGGCGAACGTGGAATCGATATCGATCAGCCGCTCCTTGTCGGCCGCGTCATAGGAAGGATAATCGGTATAGCCCTCGGCGCCCTGAGTGTAATAGGTCGCGGGATCGGGCGTATTGAGCGGCAGGCTGTCGCGGAAACGCTCGACGAGATCCGGATTGGCGATGTAAGCCTGGCCAAACGCCACCATGTCAACCTGTCCGACGGCGATTGCCGCCGCTGCGGACGCGCGCGAATAGCCTGCCACGCCGATAACCGGGCCATCGAAGAGTGCCCGCAACGAGCCGATGACATCCCAGGGCTGGCCGTAATTACCGATCTGCAGATAGGCGATGCCGCGCTTGGCCAGTTCGGCAGCGACATGCGAATACGTTCCCACCGGGTCGTCGTCGAATACGTTATGAAAATTCCAGCCCGGCCCCACCTTGACGGCGACAAAGCCCGGCGACGTCGCTGCCTGCATCGCCTCGACGCACTCCAGGAGAAAGCGCGCGCGATTGGCGATGCTGCCGCCGTATTCATCGTCACGCAGGTTGGTATTGGTCGAGAGGAACTGCATCGGCAGATAGCCCGATGCCGCGTGGATCTCGACGCCATCGAACCCGGCCTCGCGCGCGCGCCGCGCGCATTGCGCATATTCCTCGACCACCGCGCGCACCTCGGCGGTGCTGAGCGCCCGGGGAGTCGGATAGTGGCGCTTGGGGCGCGGGCAATTGATCGTGTAATGACGCGCCGTCGGATCTGGCTGCACGGCCGAGGCGCTGATCGGTTGCATGCCATGCGGCAGCATCAGCGAGTCCGACAGGCGGCCGACATGCATGATCTGGCCAAAGATGGCGCCGCCTTCGTGGTGCACGGCGTCCGTCACCTTGCGCCAGCCGGCCTGATGATCATCGGTATACAGGCCCGGCGCGAACAGGTAGCCATTGCCGTTGACGCTCGGGCTGATGCCCTCGGTGATCAGGAGGCCGGCGCTAGCGCGCTGGCGGTAATATTCCACAATCAATTCGGTCGGCGTGCCATCGAGATGCGCGCGCTGGCGCGTGCAGGGCGCCAGCGCGATACGGTTGCGCACCGGAGTGTCGCCGAGCGTGCCCGGCTGGAACAGCTTGCTGATGTCAGTCATGGTCGGGGTCTCAGGATCAGGCGCCGAAGCGGCGCTGCAGAATTCTGTAGGAATAGTCATCCATGTCGCGGCGGTTGGGCGGTGGCGCCACTTCCGGATTGTTTGGCACGACGATCACGGGCAGCGCCGGGTCGCCGCGCAGATGGACGAGCTTTTCGGTGCGGTTCCAGTCATGCAATGACTGCCGGTGTCGGATCGCCCAGACACCATCGATACGCTCGAAGGTATCGAGGTAGCGCCCCTGACTGACGGAATCCCACAACTCGCCATTGACGCGCTTGCGCAACGTGACATGCCAGTAGCATTCAGAAGCGGCACGGTCATTGTCCACTTCGATCAGGATATTGCTGATGTTATGGTGGGTCATTTCAATCGCGGCATGGACCGGCCACAGCCAGTCCAGAAAACCTTGCGCGCTCCCTGCATAGATCGGCGCGTGGTCGTCCGTGCCACCCGGGTGCCAGCAACTGAGGGTCATGGCCTTGTCCATGCGGTCGAGCCCGCGGGCGTAGCGATGCAGGACGTCGGTGATGGCGAGGCGGGCTTCGATTTCTTCCAGGTTCATTAAGCTGTCTCCAGATTTTGGTGTGAGTGTCAGGCCAAGGCCAGAAGCTTGGATGAGCGATCGTTCAACCCTCGGGAGCAAGGGTCACGCGCATGCCATTCAGCGCGTCGCCAAATTTGATCTGGCAAGCCAGGCGCGAGCCTTGCTGCCGGTGGGCGCTGGACTCGAGCATCTCGTCTTCGAATGCACCGGAAACCGGCAGGACGGGTACAAAGGCCGGCTCGACATACACATGGCAGGTGGCGCAGGAACAATTACCGCCGCACATGGCGAGCATTTGCTCAACCCCGCCATCGCGAATAATTTCCATCACCGAAAGGCCATTCTGCCCTTCGAGCTGGACTTCCAGCCCCGCGCGGTCAACGACAACAAGTGTTGGCATGGTTTCTCTCATTTCCATTGGTTGGTTACGGGAGTTGGCGCCGGTAAGTATCCAGATCAAAATAATCGCGCCACTCGGCAATCGTTCCACCTTCGCAGCGGAACGCGCCCATCACCGGCACGCTGACAAGGCGGCCTGCCATGGTGAAGTTGTCGAGCCTCTCGGTTAGCACTGTGCCGTCACCGGTCGCTGCAATATGCGTGATGATCCAGTCAATTTCCGAGGCGCTGGCGCAGACGCGCTCAACCGTGGCACGCACGGCTGCGGTGCCGCTCAGCGGCTCCATGGGGATGTTGTGATAAAAAATATCCGGGCTTAGCATCGCCATGATGGCGTCGGCGTCGCGGACGTTCCATGCAGTGATGAAGCGTCGGACCAGTTCGATATCGCTCATTGCGCTCATTGGGGTTCAAACTCCAGTTGAAGTTCCGCCGCGCCGCGCAGCAGCGGGCTGGGCTTGACGCGAAAGGCTTCATGACCGGGCGCCAGCCGCAGGCTCGGCAGGCGGGCAAACAGTTTGGGCAGAGCGAGCGCCATTTCCTTGCGCGCCAACACCATGCCAAGACAGGTATGGATGCCGCCGCCGAACGCCAGATGTTCGCGCGCATTGGCGCGCTCCAGGTCAAAGGCTTCCGGATTATCAAAACGCGCGGCATCGCGATTGGCCGCGCCGAAGCGCAGGAAGATTGGCTCGCCTGCGCGGATCGCCACGCCACCCAGAGCGACATCGGCTGCGGCGACGCGCCAGCCATTGTTCACCGGCGACAAGTGGCGCAGGCTTTCCTCGATCAGCTTGGTCACCAGTTCGGGTTCCGCCACCATGCGGTGCTGCAGGCCAGGCTGCTTGACGATCTGGTAGACGGCATACGTCAGCGCATGCGCCGTGGTTTCCTGGCCTGCAACGAAAATCTGGTGGGTCATGCCCATCAGTTCGGCGTCGTCAAGCGGACGGGCTGCGCCATCCTGTTCGTAGCTGCCATTGACCAGCACCGACAGCACATCGTCGGCGGGTTGCTGGCGGCGGCGCGCGAACTGCGCAATGAAATACTGCTGCAGCTCGATTTCCTTGCGCGCTGCATCGATGCGCTGCTCGCGGCTGGCGCCGCCGGCCAGGCGCGTAAGAGCCCCGGCCAGCCAGATACGGAACTGCGGAATGTCTTCGCGCGGCAAGCCCAGCAAGTCTGCGGTAACGATCGCGGGAACCAGGTCGGCAAATTCGGCTTTCAATTCAACATGTCCGCGGCTGGCGAACTGATCGATGAGGCTGTCGACAACCTCGCCGATGTAACCCGCCATCGCATTGACGCGGTTGGGCGTAAATGCCGCCATCGCAAGGCGCTTGTACTGACTATGCCGCGGCGGGTCGGCAGTCAGCATGGTATCGATCCAGGGCAAGCCCTGATCCATGATTGCCTTTTCCTCGGGATCGAACTTTCCTATCCCGCCAGATTTGAGCATCAGCGCGATGTTGCTGGAAAATTCCTTCGGCTTGCGCATCACTTCCTGCACGAGCTCGTAACTGGACACCGCCACTACGCCGGTCTTTGGATCGCGAAATACCGGCGCCTCGCTGCGCAGCCGCGCAAAGTAGGCGTAGGGATCCTGAAGAAGGGCCGGATCAGCGCTATCGATTTCCTCGAGCGGGCGCGTGTCGTGCGCCTCTATAGGGTGCATCATGGTCTCTTCCTCGCTTCATGGTGTTTTTTGTGGTTTTAAACTGTCGTGCCGCCGTCCACTACCAGCAGTTGCCCCGTCATCATTGCCGCCATGTCGCTCACCGCAAACAGCGCGACGCGGGCAATATCGTCAGCCAGGTTGAAGCGGCCCAGCGGAGCCGACAGCGTGGCGAGCTTGTGGCCGGCTTGCTGGATTTCGTCGAGCAGTTCCTCGTTGCCCGGCGAAACAGTCAGTCCGGGCGCGACCGCCATGACGCGGATGCCATCCTTGCCGAGTTCCATGGCAAGGCTGCGGGTCAGCCCGAGCACGGCATGCTTGCTGGCGGAATAAGCGCTCATGCCGGCCTGGCCCTTGATGGCGCCGATCGAGGCGGTGTTGAGGATGACGCCGCCGCGCCCCATGCGCTTCGCTGCCTCGCGCGCGCCGACGAAGACACCTTTGATATTGACCGAATAGATGCGGTCGAGAATTTCTTCGCTGGATTCCCTGAATGGGCCGCTCGGCGGAAAAATGCCGGCGTTGTTCACCCAGATGTCGAGCCTGCCGGTCAGTTCGACTGCCTTGTCCGCCAGGGCTGCCATGCGGGCCGAGTCGGTCACGTCGACTTCCATCGTGGTGGTGCGCTTCTGCCATTCCACCGGCATGGCGGCACGCGCGCTTTCCAGGTCGGCGGCACGCCGGTCCGCCATGATCAGATTGGCGCCGCTCTCCACCAGCCGGCGCGCAATTGCCAGGCCGATGCCGCGTGCAGCGCCGGTCACGGCGGCAGTGCGGCCTTCATGATTCAGCAGGCTTGTAACCGGCCGGGCTGCCACAGCTTCCGCTTCCTTGCGTCCCTGCTCGGTGAGCATCGCTAACATGTCCATGTTGTCTCCTTTAGACTATTTTTTTGAAAATTGTGGGAAGTCAGGCCGTGACCGGAGCTCCAAAAGGATGGTCGGCCGTCAGTATTTCGATCAGTTCAATGACGTTGCCATCAGGGTCGCGCCCATAGGTGGCGCGATGCCGCTGCCCCGCCGCCAGTGGCTGAGGAGGGCAATGGAAGCGCATCCCTGCGCGGGTAAGGCGCGCATATTCGCCATTGATGTCGGCGACTTGCATGCAGAGATGGGTAATGCCGCTATCGCATACCGGCCTGTCGGCATCTGGCTGGCGGCCTGCGGGTGTGTGGTACTGGAAGATCTCCAGGCGAAAGGCGCCGGCGCCCAGCACGACGAGGTCGGCGGAAGAATCCGGCAAGCCCACCATGGCATCGATGCCGGTGTTGCCGGTTTGCCAGGCGCCCTGGTACAGCACCTGCAGGCCGAACTGCTCACAATAAAAACGTGAGAGGCGCGCCAGGTCCCTGGTCGCGATAGCGACGTGATGCAATCCTGCGATCATTGCTTTGTCTCCTGTAAGTCCCCCCTTCCCTCTTGTATGGGGAAATGAATGAGTGTTGCGTCCTGATCGAAAGTGCTACACGGCTGCCCCCGCGCGATGTCCTTCCAGCATGGCTTGCTGCAACTGGCGCGGCGAGCGGGCGTCGCCGATCAGATCGACCTGCGTCAACTTGCCGCGCAATTCGTCATGCAACTCGCGCACGCAGCGGTTAACCGAGACAAACACTACCAGTTGCGCCGGCAGCGTCAATGCTGCCTCGGTGCCCGAAGAATAGGTCGGGCCAACCAGCACTTCGCCGGCATCGATGCGGATGACCCGGCTGCGCAAATGCTGCTGAAAATTTTGCTGGCCGAGACGGCGCAGCGCCGGTTCGGTCATCAGCGCGGGTTCGGCAAGCGGCGCAAAGGCGATGTGGCGCGTGACGAAATTCACCCTGATGCCGCGCTTGACCAGGTATTCGGATACGGCGATCGCTTCGTAATGACCGAGGTCGTCGATGACGACGGCGGACTCGACATTCTCGATGGCTTTCGGATCGCTCAGCACATCCCAGCTGGACTTGACGTGCCGCTGCTCCATGCCTTGCAGTGGCTCACCGGGATTGGCCATCTGCACGCCATCCATGCGCGGCACGGAGCCGGTAGCGACGATCACGGCATCGGGCCGCAGCGCCAGCACATCGGCGGCGTCGACGTAGGTGCTCAGTTGCACTTCCACGCCGAGACGATAGATTTCCTGCTCCAGCCAGACGGTGAGATCCAGCAGCCCATGCCGGGTCGGCCCCAGCGCCGCCAGCTGCAGCGCGCCGCCCAGTTGCGGCTGCGCCTCGCAGAGGGTGACGCGGTGTCCGCGCAGGGCGGCCACGCGGGCTGCTTCCATGCCCGAGGGACCGCCGCCGACCACCACGACATGGCGCTGTTCGGCGGCAGGTTGCAACAGGTGTTCGCCGAAACGCAGTTCATGCCCGACTGCCGGATTAACCACGCAGCCCATGCGGCCGACCGTCAGCAGATTGCCGACGCAGCCCTGATTGCAGGCGATGCAGGGGCGCACCTGGTCAGGATGACCTTCCTTTGTCTTACGGACCAGCATCGGGTCGGCAATGGTAGCGCGTGTCATGGCCACCAGGTCGGCATCGCCTTCGCGGATAGCCTGGTCCGCTTCTTCCAGCGTGCGAAAACGTCCCACTACGATGCGTGGCAACTTGAGCTCGCGCGTCACGCGGCGGCTCAACGGCAATTCATAACCGGCCGGCTCATGCATGCCGCCGATCATCTTGTCGAAAGCATGGTAGCTACCCTGCGACACATGGATGAAGTCGATGAGTCCGCGCTCTTCCAGCAGCCTGGCGGTGCGCAATACATCCGCATCGTTCCAGCCGCCGGCGCTCATGTCCGGCGCCAGGCGCACGCCGACGGCAAAATTTTCGTGCCGCACCGCGCCGCGCACGGCGGTCATCACTTCCAGCAGAAAGCGGATGCGGTTGTCGAAATCGCCGCCATAATCATCCCCGCGGATATTCGTGGCTGGCGAGAGAAATTGATGAATCAGGTAGCCGTGCGCAGCGTGGATTTCGATGCCATCGAGCCCCATGTCCTGGCACATGCGCGCGGTCCTGGCGTAGGATTCGACGATTTCATCGATCATGGCCTTGGTCATCGGCGTTGGTGCCACACCCAACCGCGGGCCCGGAATGTCGGAAGCCGACCAGGGCGGGCTGCCGTCCTGCGGCATGGTGTGGTGGCCGCCATGCCAGATTTGCTGGAACAGGCGCATGCCATGCGGCCGCACCTCTTCAATCAGACGCTGATAGCCATCGCCGATACGCGGATCGAATCCATTCACCCCGCTCGGGCTGGTTGGATGAACCGCCATGATTTCCATGATCGACAGGCCAACGCCGCCGCGCGCGCGCAAGGCGTGATAAGCAATCAGATCGTCGCTCATCAAGCCGCCGCCAAAGCGGGTGCCGTGAGCACTGCGTACCACGCGGTTGGGAATCGTCACGCCGCCGATCGTGATCGGCTGCAGTACATGGGTCAGTGCCATGGCTGGCTCCTTGAATATTTACGCTGCCTGCTCCTGGCGGGCAAGCCAGTGCCTGCTCAATCGCTCCACTGCGCGGGCACGCTCAGCAAAGTCTGGATACTCTTCACGCAGCTGCCGGGAGCGCACTTCCACGCTGAGCGGCAAGCCTTTCGGCAAGGCAGAGAGCAATTCCGCCAGCGGCAACTTCCCATCGCCCGGACACATCCGGTGATCCACTGCCTCGTCGCGGATCGCCGCGCGATCGCTGGCGCTCGGGCCGGACAGCGGGGCGTCGCACAGTTGTGCATAGCTGAACCATTCCACCGGCAGGCGGCGGATATCTGCCGCGCTGCCGCCGGAGCGTTGCAGATGCAGGGCATCCACCAGCAGCGCCTGGTTCGGTTGCGCCGCCTGCCTGAGGATGGCGGCTGCGGCGTCGATGGTCGGCACGTCGGTGAACGCGCCAAACTCCAGCGCCACGCGCAAGGGCATCGAACGGGCGTGTTCGCAGAGCTGCACGAATTTTTCCGCAGTGGCTTTTGCATCGGGGTCGGAACTGACCACCAGCACGTTGGCGGCGCCCAGTTCGGCTGCGATATCGATGGCACGCAGATGCTCGGGATTGGCCGCGCCAGGCTTCAGCCAGATCACTTCCGCATCCAGTACCTGCAAGCCGCTATCGCTGACAGCCTGGCGCACTTCGCGCGTAGTTTGCGCCGTCCACTTCGCCGGTTCGATCCACAGCCCCACGGCATCAAAGCCAGCCGCGGCGGCGGCCTGGACGGTTTGCAGCGGCGTGGCTTCAGGCACGACGCCCGAAGCCAGCGACAGGACCGGCGACAGCATTACCAGTCGCCCTTGCGGCGCAAGGGTTTGCTGCCATCCCAGCCGCGCGCAGCCTCGCGCACGCTGGCAAAGAATTTGCGGCCGCCCTCGTCACCCTTCCAGAATTCGACCATGGTGCCAGGACCGCCATGAGTGTCAACGTAGATAACTTCAGCGCTGCCGCCGCGGAACTGCGCTTCCTGCATGACCGTAGCGCCAACTTCAGCGCACACGCGGCGCGTCTCTTCCATGTCTTTCACGGCAACGCAGACATGGTGCAAGCCTTGCAGGCCCTGCTCCAGCCAGCTGGTGTAGATCGACGGAGTGGCATCATGCTGCTGGATCAGCTCGACTTGCAGATCGCCCCAGTAGCCGATGGCGGCGCTAAAGTCGAAGGACGTTGGCTTGCCCATGTATTTGCAGTTTTCCGCCTGGATGTGCTCCATCAGGTAGAACGGACCTGCGCCCATGGTCTCGGTCCAGAACTTCAGGGCAGCGTCAAAGTCTTTCGGCACAAACGCGATTTGAAAAACTTCGCCCAGCGATGCCAGCTTTTTCTGCACGGTGGTGGTGGCAAGCGAATCGGAATTAAGCATGAAATGGCTCCTCGGGCTTTGTTCAGTCGTACAGGTTAACCAGGCGGCCACCGCGCTTTTCCATGAAGGTGAGGCTTTCTTCCAGCACGGCCGCCTTCAGCACCGGGATGGCACGCAGATAGCGAGGGTCGTCACGGTAAGCGTCGCCTTTCATGACGCGCTCGACGTGCGCCATGTCTTCCATTTCCCAGATATCCACTACGATCGCCGGCTTGACCGACCCAAAACGTTCGACGAAGCAGCCATGCAGGCGCCAGCCCTGCTCTTCCATGAGCGGCACGAGGTCGGATAACAGCACATCGACAAATTCCTGGCATTTGTAGGCATCCACCTTCAGCGTGGCTTTCATGAAAATCGACATACCGGTCTCCTTGTTTGAATGAATTAACAGCGACTGCATCGGCAGTCATTTGCAGCAATCGAATGGCTGAATGCGGCTACCATGGCGCCGTACCCTGGACGTGTCAGATGGCTGGGCGCGTCCATGGATGGAAAATGCAGAATAAATTTGCAAAAATCACGCAGCCATCGCGGTGGCGGCTTGCACTTCTCTGGCCGCGACCTGCCCGGCCAGGCGACCGAACACGATGGCGCCGCCGACAGCCAGGCCTCCGCCTGCGTAACGCGGCCCTTGCCAACAGCCCAGCACCTCGCCCGCAGCATACAGCCCCGGGATCGGGCAGCCATGCTGATCCAGCACGCGGGTGCTCTCGTCGACATTCAGTCCAACGCTGGTATTGCCGATGATGGCGGCGCGAATTTCGACGGCGTAGAACGGGCCGCTCGCAATCGGGCACAATTTCGGCGCTTTCTTGTAGAAATGCGTATCCTTGCCACGCGCGGCATCCTCATTGTAAACCTTGACTGTCTGCGCCAGGGCGATCGCGTCAATTCCAGTCATGCGTGCGAGTTCTTCAATCGAGTCGGCTTGCATGACACGCCCCTTGGCAACCTGCTCGCGGATCGTTTTCTCTTCCCAGGTCGGGATATTGAGGCCACACTTGTAAGGGTCGAGGTAGGTAATGTCGGCACTGGCATCGACCAACGCTTTGTCATCGAAAATCGCCCACACGCGCCGCTCGGTCTGTTCATTGATCAGATAGCCGCAAGCGCTGTAAGGCGACAGCTCGGACATGAAACGCCGTCCCTCCTTGTTGACCACCATGATCCAGGGCGGCAGCCAAGGTTCGAGCGCCTTCCAGAATCCGGATGTCGGCAAGACCAGTCCGGTGTCGAAACCGACGATTTCAGCGCCAATGTCTTGCGCCATCGTCAAGCCATCGCCAACAATGAATGGGTTATCGCGGTGCACGGCCCAAGTCCAGCCTTCGTGCCAGGAAGAGGGGTACAGTTTCTGCAGCATTTCCGGATTGTTTCCGAAGCCGCCGGTGGTGACGATGACGCAGGATGCGTACAGCTCCATGCCTTGCGCGCGCACGCCGACTACCTTGCCATCTTCAAAAATCAGCGATTCGACGCGGCAATCCAGCACCGTTTCGATGCCGCGCGCCCCGACTGCATTGATCAAGGCCTGGCCGATGCCGGCGCCCGCATTTGCGCAGGCATGACCGCGCGGCACCGATTCGACGCCGGAACAGACCAGGTGCCCTCCCGGGAAATCGGCGCCGATGGAAATCAGCCATTCCAGCACCGGTGCCGATTCATGCGCATAGTAGGTAATCAGGTCAGGGCGTGCCTTCCACTGGTTCAGCGCCATGATGTATTCGACCACGGCTGCCGGCGTATCGCCTTCGATGCCATGGGCGCGCTGCACCGAAGTGCCTGCCGCATAAAACACGCCGCCGGAGTTGGCGGTCGCCCCGCCCAGATGAGTGTCGGCTTCGAGAATGATGCAACTGGCGCCGGCGTCATGGGCAGCGATCGCCGCGGAGAGACCGCCACCACCGCCACCAACGATAATGACATCGTAATTGCGTTCCATGCTTGTCTCCGCTTATACGGCCTTGCCGATTGCCTCTTCCGGCATCATCGCGCGGGCGGCGTTCGCCGGACGTGCGCTTTCGTGCGCAACATGCTTGCTGCTGGCGAACTTGCTGCCGCCCGCTTTTTCTTCCTTGGAGCGCAGCAGGAAGTACGACAAGGCCGGGATCATGATCAGCGCGCCCACCATGTTCCAGACAAACATGAAGGTCAGCAGGATGCCCATATCGGCCTGGAACTTGATGGGAGACCAGGCCCAGGTAATCACGCCAGCCGCCAGCGTCACGCCGATCAGCGCCACGACCTTTCCGGTAAATTGCATCGCCTGGCGGTATGCCAGCTTGAGCGGCATGCCGGCACGCTGGTTCTGCAACTGCACCGACAGCAGGTACAGCGCATAGTCCACGCCAATCCCCACGCCCAGCGCAATTACCGGCAGCGTCGCCACCTTCACGCCAATACCGAGCATTGCCATCAGCGCCTCACACAGCATCGAAGTCACCACCAGCGGAATTACCGCCACCAGCACGGCGCGCCAGCTGCGGAAGGTAATGAAGCACAGCACGATCACCGCTGCATAGACGTACAGCAGCATCAGGCGGTTGGCTTCGTGCACGACGATATTGGTTACCGCTTCGATGCCAGCCGGGCCGGCCGCCAGCAGAAACTGGATATCCTTGCCGTCGTTTTCGCGGGCAAACTCTTCCACCGCCGCAACCAGCCCCTTGAGCGTTTCCGCCTTGTGATCGGCCAGATAGGCCGACACCGGAATGGTCGAGCAGCCGGTATCAACCGCTTCCGGGATATTGGTGATGATCAGCTGAGCCGCTGCATCGACCATGGCCGGGCTGCTTGGCACCGACATCCATTTTGGATTGTCTTCCTGCATGCCGGCGATGAAATAGGCAGCCGATTCGGACAGCGAGGTCACGGTCTGCACGCCCGGCACGCCGCGCAGCTTCCACGACAGGTTCTCCATCTTCTTCATCGCGACCATGTCCGAGCACATCCCTTGCGGCACCTTGGCAATCACGACGAACTGGTCACTCGACAAGCCATAGTGGCCATTGATGTAGCCGACGTCGCGGTTGTAGCGCGAATCCGGACGCAGTTCCGGCGCGCCGGCATCCAGGTCGCCGATCTTCAGGCCCAGGCTGCCCCACACGCCCAGCACCAGCAGCACTGCCGAGACGAGCACAGCGCCGGTTGCCCAGCGGCGCGTGGTGAAGCGCTCGATGAAGCCGATCATGCCGCCCGGCGCCGTCTGGCCCTCGTCGGCATCCTTGACCAGGCTGCGCTGCGCCGCCTTCGGGCTGACGCCGGTGAAGGACAGCATCACCGGCAGCAGCAGCAGGTTGGTCACGATCAGCATGGCCACGCCGATACTGGCCGCCAGCGCCAGGTCCTTGATCACCGGGATATCGATCACCATCAGCACAGCGAAGCCGACGGCGTCGGCCAGCAGCGCAGTGAAACCGGCCAGGAACAGACGGCGAAAGGTGTAGCGTGCCGCCACATATTTGTGCGTGCCGCGGCCGACATCCTGCATGATGCCGTTCATCTTCTGGGCAGCGTGGCTCACGCCGATCGCAAACACCAGGAATGGCACCAGAACCGAGTAGGGATCAAGGTAAAAGCCGATCAGCTTGAGTGCACCAAGCAGCCAGACTACGGCAACCATCGAGCAGGCCAGCACCAGGGCGGTGCTGCGCACGCAGCGCGTGTAGGCATAGATGATGCCGGCGGCTACTACGGCAGCAAACGCAAAATACTGCAGCACCTGGATCATGCCATCGATGAGGTCACCGATCATCTTGGCAAAGCCGACGATATGGATATCCACCTTGCCTTCGACGCCATACTTGTCGCGAATATTCTTTTCCAGGCCTTTCGAGAAAGTACCGTAATCCATTGCCAGACCGGTCGATGGATCTTTTTCCAGCAAGGGCACCACGATCATGACCGACTTGTAATCCTTGCCGACCAGGCTGCCCACCAAGCGCGCCGTATCAATATTGGTGCGCAGCTTGGCCATGCTGGCGGCCGAACCGTTATAGTCATCCGGCATCACGGCGCCGCCGCGAAAGCCTTCCTCGGTCGCCACTACCCAGCGCACGCCCGACATCCAGATCGACTTCATCCACGCGCGGTCGACGCCTGGCGTCAGGAACAGGTCGTCGTTGACCTTCTTC
>Ga0366780_1027_pt1 | contig 22955 bp, 21 predicted proteins | sample BONcelN113001E11_FD_207073 | JGI IMG/M metagenome (GOLD analysis project Ga0366780, IMG submission 207073) | Enriched cells from coal bed in the Powder River Basin, Montana, United States - BONCAT cells N11 rep2 HSBNCT.N11.300.1.E11 ...
TACATGAATTTCGCTTCCCTTGACCGTCGTATCGGCCAGCAATGCCGATTTGGCCTTGGTGGTGATCACCGAATCATCAACATTGCGCTCGGCACGCTGCATGGTCGGGCTGCCGCCTGCGCTGCCAGACTGCGATGAACCGGAGGATTCACTGCGCGAAGACTGTGCCCCGGAAGACTGTGCACCGCCCTGATCCGGCGCGCGGCGTTCGCAGGCGGCAAGCGCGGTACCGAAGACGAGAACAGTGGCGACTACTTTCAAAAGATGAGAAGTTTTCTGCATTTTCATTCCTTTCCCTATTTGCTGAAGGTGCTTGCTAGACTCTGGCAAATTTAATAAGTTCTTCAACATTTCAATCAGGTAACAAGAAACATGCTTGGAGTTAATGCATCTCACAAGATGCTCGCATTAATAAACTTAAGTTGGAGTGGGATGACACGAGCCTGTGTGCCTCGCGCGTGCACCGAAGTCATCGTTGAATAGTGACGGAAGCGGGTTGTCTCACGCGTGAGACACATCAAGTTTGGTGAGAATTATTCTCACCAAACCGGCCGCTGCTTCCTGGCACAACCTGCAGAAATGCGGAGCGCCTGTGTATCGTGTATCGGCCCCACGTTCCGGCCTGGCGCATAAAGTCTTACTTAATCATTGGCGTGTGCATACTTTTGCTCAACAGATTGAAGTCGGCGGAAATAGTCGATCGTTCGCGTCAAGCCCTCTTCGAGCGGGATCTTCGGTTCCCAGGAAAGTTTTTCGCGCGCCAAAGTGATGTCTGGCCGTCGCCGCACCGGATCATCGGCTGGGATCGGCAAGAATTCCAGGCGCGAAGCAGAACCTGTCAATGCAATGATGCGCTCGGCCAGTTCGAGCATGGTGTATTCGCCGGGATTGCCGACATTGACCGGCCCGGTAAAATCATCCGGCGTATTCATCAGGCTGTAAAACGCCCGGACCATGTCATCGACGTAGCAGAACGAGCGCGTCTGCTGGCCATCGCCATAGATCGTGATCGGCTTGCCGGCGAGCGCCTGGATAATGAAGTTGGATACCACGCGGCCATCGTTGGGATGCATGCGCGGCCCATAGGTATTGAAGATCCGCGCCACCTTCACCTGCAGCTTGTGCTGCCGCCGGTAATCCATGAAAAGGGTCTCGGCGCAGCGCTTTCCCTCGTCGTAGCAGGAGCGCATGCCGATCGGATTGACGTGCCCCCAGTAGTCTTCGGTTTGCGGATGAGCTTGGGGATCGCCATAGACTTCACTGGTCGATGCCTGCATGATCTTCGCTTTCACGCGCTTGGCAAGGCCGAGCATGTTGATCGCGCCATGCACGCTGGTTTTGGTGGTCTGAACCGGGTCGAACTGGTAATGAATCGGCGAGGCCGGGCACGCCAGGTTGTAGATTTCATCCACCTCGACATAGAGCGGAAAGGTCACGTCATGGCGCAGGAATTCGAACCTGGGATGGCTGAGCAGGTGTGCGATGTTGGCTTTCGTGCCAGTGTAGAAATTATCGACACACAGGACGTCGTGGCCTTTTTCGATCAGGAATTCGCAGAGGTGCGAGCCCAGAAAACCAGCCCCGCCGGTCACGAGAATCCGCTTGCAGTGTTTCTCTTTCATCGCTTCCCTCTCATTCAGGTGTGCACAGTGCCGGCACAGCCGGACTCCGGCCGCGAAAGTCATGCAGCAGCGCCGCAGCCTCGTACATGACAAGGTCGACGGCAATATTGTCCGCACAGGCATGCCCGGTTGGACAGGTTTGATACATGCAGGGACGGCACGGCACATCGGCGAGCAGCAGACGGTGACGGCGGCGGTCCAGCGGCGCCCAACGCTGCGGATCTGAACCGCAGCAAATTACTATACTGGGCGTTTTCACTGCCGTGGCGATGTGCGAGGTGCCGGTGTCATTACAGATCACCAAGCGCGCTCCCGCAACCAGTGCGGCAAAGGCGCCCAGCTCCGTCTTACCGCACAGGTTGACTGGTCTGGAGCGCATGGCTTGCTCGACCTGGCACACCAGTTCGCTTTCCTGGGCTGCACCTGTCAGCACGACGGACAGTCCTTGTGCCGCCAGGCTGTCTGCCACTTGCGCAAAGCGCTCGGCATGCCAGCGGCGCGACAGCATGCGCGCGCCGGGATGGATGCAGACATACGTGCCAGCTTCGGGCAGATCGCCGCAGCGCTCGTGCAAGGCACGGTAATCGCCTTCGGCAAGGGGAAATTCAAGGTCCTCGCCCTGTGATGGCATGCCCAGATGCGACAGCAGATGAAGATTGCGCAGGATTTCGTGCTGCTTGTCTTCCCATGGCAAGAAGTAACGGTCATCCGGGCAAAAATTGCCATCGATGTAAAAACCGCCATTACGCGCGGCGCCGAAACTCGTTACCAGTGGATTGGTCAGCACGCCGCTGCCATGCAGTTGCAGCATGAGATCAAAGCGCTGCTCCTGCATGGCGGCAAAGAAGCCGGGAATGCGGGCAAGCTCGGCAGGCTGTTCCGGCAAGCCGGGAAAGCCGGGAAAGCTGATGAAAGAGTCGACATAGCTTGCGAAACGCTTGGCGAAATCGGCCGCCCACGGCAAGCCGACCAGCGTGATATGCGCAGCCGGCGCGGCGGCCCGCAAGGCGCGCAGCGCTGGCACGGCACACAGCATGTCGCCCAGCTGCAGCGCGCGGAACACGCCGATCCGGCTTTTCGCTTCCAGGGAAGACAGGACATTCACGCCATGGTCCATGCCGTCAATTCTTTTCCAGCAAAAAGGAGCCGATTGCCAGCGCGTCGAGCGGCGTCGTCAGATACGATTCGACGGAATCTCGCGGCGTGCAGACGACGGGTTCGCCGCGCGTGTTGAATGACGTATTGATCAGCACCGGCACATCGGTTTTCCTGGCGAAGGCGCGCAGCAGGTCGTAATACAGCGGATGCTGGCTGCGGTTGATCGTTTGCACGCGCGCAGTGCCATCGACGTGGCGCACTGCGGGAATCGCATCGGCCTTGGAGGGCTGCACGTCGTACACGAACACCATGAAGGGCGCCACGCCGCCGTTGATGAACCACTTGCTTGCCTCCTCTTCCATAATCACCGGCGCGACAGGACGGAAATCCTCGCGATCCTTGATGAGGTTCAGATGCGCCTGCATGCCGGGGTCGACCGGCGAAGCCAGGATCGAACGCGCGCCAAGTGCACGCGGACCGAATTCCATGCGTCCCTGGAACCAGCCGATCACCTTGTTCTGTGCCAGCAGCTCGGCGGCGGCTTCGGCGATATTGTCGACGCGGCGGTAGCGCAGCTTGGATAACTTCAGCAATTCTTCGATCGCCTCGTCGCCGTAGGCAGGGCCGAGGAAGGCATGATCCATCTGCCAGTGGCGACGGCGGTCGTTGCGCTCCTGGGCATCGATCCACAGTGCCGCGCCGAGCGCGGTGCCGGCATCGCCCGCCGCCGGCTGCACCCATACTTCGTCGAAGGCGGAGCGGTCGCGCAAACGTGCATTCATCACGCAGTTGAGCGCCACGCCTCCCGCCATCGCAAGATTGCGCATGCCGGTTTCCCGCTGCAGCCAGTCCGCCATCTTGAGCACGGTTTCTTCCAGCACCACCTGCAGCGAATGGGCGATATCCATGTGGTTCTGCGTCAATTCACTGCCGCGCTCTCTTGCCGGGCCAAGCAGCTTGTCCCACTGCGCCGGCCGCACTTCGTATTCGCCATCGCCCTTGTACATAATGATTTCGCGGAACAGCGGCGCGTACACCGGCTTGCCATACGAAGCCAGTGCCATGACCTTGTATTCATCCGAGGAATGCAGAAAGCCCAGATGGGTAGTGACCGCTTCATACACCAGCCCGAGCGAGTGCGGCAGGTTGACCTGCTTGATGCGTTGATACTCGCCATTCCTGTAACAGCCGAAGCTGGTGGTGGCTTGCTCGCCGCGGCCATCCATGGTCAGCACGGCACATTCCTCGAATGGCGCGGCAAGGAAGGCGCTGGTCTCGTGCGACAGGTGATGCTCGACGAAATGCCAGCGGAATGGTCCATCGTAGCGCACGCCCTTGAAGCGCCGCTTGAGGTGATGCGGCGCGCCGCTGGCCAGCTGGCGCGGCGCATTGACGATGGACGACAGGAACAGCGGGTCCCACGGGGAGAGCCACTCGGACTGGTGGCGCGAAGGTTCCAGCGGCAACGTGATGGTTTCCGAGCCAGCGCATTCTCCCAGCAACAGGTCCGGCTGGTAGGAATAGGCGATGTGATCCACATCCTTGAGCTCGATCCCCGCCTCTTCAAGACAATAATCGATGGCGTGAAAGGGTAATTCCCAGGTGGTGAAAGGCACTGGCCGTTTGCCGTGCTTGACGCGTGTAAAGCGTTCGTCTTCGACGGCGGCCAGTACGACGCCATCTTTCACTAGGCAGGCGGATGAATCATGGTAAGCGGCATTAATCCCGAGTGTATACACATAGACCTCCGGTTGTGTCGGTTTCCTGTCTGTATCGCATCCTAGTAAAGCAATTGACATACCTGTCATGTCTCTTGAATGTCGGCAGCGTTCAGCCAATTCTTGGCGGCATGGCCTGTATGCAAAACGATTGAGAACGGATGTGCAGTTCCATGCAAATGCGCACCATGACCGGTAAATGTTTCAGGCTTGTATGGAAATCCATTGCGGTTACACCGCGAATCTTTCTGAAATTAAATTGAGAAAATTTGAATGCTTGAGTGGGATTACGGTCTTCTGGAAAGTGAGCACAGCATGTTCATGGTGGCTTGTGCACATGTAAAAATTGCAGCGACGAGTAGGCCTTACCATCGCCAGCAATCAGGTCGCATGAAACTTGCTATGGCTTCAGCGAATTCCACCAAACAAAAACTTTCCCATGAAGCAGCCATCGATAAGCCAAGCCAGCGAAGCGGACGGTCCGAATATTATGCGCAGCCTGTGGAACGTGGTCGCGCTGTACCGCGACCGGGTGATCTATTCGCTGCTGTTCCTGATTCTCGCCAAGGTAGCGACGGTCGGGGTGCCGCTCATGCTCAAGAGCATTGTGGATCACCTTTCGCGTCCGGAAACGATCCATACGCTGCCGATCCTCATGCTGTCCGGCTATGCCATCCTGCGCTTTTCCAGCACCTTATTTACCGAACTGCGCGACCTGTTCTTTTCGCGGGTAACCCAGCATACCGTGGCGGAATTCGCCCAGAAGACCTTCACCCATCTGCATGAGCTGGGTGCCAGCTTCCATGCCCGGCGCCAGCTGGGCGGGCTGCTGCCGAACATCGACAGGGGCACGGCCGGCATCTCCTTCCTGCTGGGCGTCGGCTTGTTTACGCTCGTGCCGACCCTGGTCGAGATCGGCATGGTATTGGCGATCATGCTGGCCAACTACAGCCTCTGGTTCACCGCCATTATTGCCGTGACCTTTCTCATGTACACCGGCTTTACGCTGGCGTTCACCCAGCGCCGGGCAATATTCCAGCGGCGCGTCAACCGGCTCGACACCAACGCCAAGAACCGCCTGGCAGACAGTCTGATCAATGCCGACGCCGTCAAGTACTTCACCAACGAGCACCTGGAAGCAAGGCGCTTCGAGCGCATCATGGGGCGCTGGGTGGATGCCGCGGTGTCGAACCAGAAAGCCCTGTTCATTCTCCACGTCGGGCAAAGTGGCATCATAGCCATGGGTGTGGCCTCGGTCATGCTGCTGGCTGGACAGGGCGTGGTATCGCAGCAGATGACGGTCGGCGACCTGGTGCTGATCAATGCTTACGTCATCCAGATTTGCCTGCCGCTCAATGCGCTGGGATTCGTCTACCGCGAAGTGCGCGATGCCCTGATCAATGCCGAAAAGCTGCTGGAACTTTTGCGGGAAAAACCGGATATCGACGAGGCGCCGGGCTTGCCCGATTTGCAGCTGCGAAAGGCCGAGGTCGTATTCGAGCATGTCGACTTTCAGTACGATCCCGGTCGCCGCATCCTGCACGATATCAGCTTCACCATCCCGGCCGGCACCACGCTTGCGGTGGTCGGCGGCAGCGGTTCCGGCAAGTCGACCCTGGCGCGGTTGCTGCTGCGCTTTTACGATGTGGGCGCCGGCAGCATCCAGGTTGACGGACAGGATATCCGCTCCGTCAATACCGCCAGCCTGCGCCATATGATCGGCGTGGTGCCGCAGGACACGATCCTGTTCAATGACACGATCGCCTACAACATCGCTTATGGCCGGCCCACTGCTCCCCGCAGCGAAGTCATTGCCGCGGCAAAGGCGGCACAAATTCACGATTTCATCAGCGCGCAGCCTCAAGGGTATGACACGCCAGTTGGCGAACGCGGCGTGAAGATCTCCGGCGGCGAAAAACAGCGCATTGCCCTGGCACGCGCCATTCTGAAAAACCCGCCGATCCTGATCTTTGATGAGGCAACGTCGGCACTTGACCTGCAGTCGGAGCGAGCGATCCAGGTCGAGCTTGACCGGCTTGCGCGCAATCGCACCACGCTCGTGATTGCACACAGGTTGTCGACTATCGTCGGCGCAGATCAAATCATCGTTCTGGAACAGGGTCACATTGTCGAACGGGGCACGCACGCCAGCCTGCTGCAGAAAGAAGGCGCCTATGCGCGGCTGTGGCAGCTGCAGGAACATGGCCATCTGCTTGAGGATCTCTAAGCGCGGATTCGGTTGAGCGTAATCAAATCAAACCGACTGGAATGCGAATTGCATGTGTGTACGGCAGGTCATATGGCTTGCAGCTTGCGCAGCAATCAAACGAACAGACGTTTCTTTCCAGATGTTTCTTTCTTTAGCAGGAAGGAATCCGCGAATGACATCGATGTTGAAATCAGCCGGGTTATCCAGAAGTTTGAGAAGTTTCTTCGATTTACTCAGTTTTAGAAAAGCCGACACGGAAGATGCGGCAAAAAATGAACTCAAGCATCGCACGGATGAGCGAAAGGCTTCCCGCGACGGTGCCAAGGCGGCGCATGATGAAGGCGTGGTAGCAGCGCTGCAGTCCGGTCCCGGGAATATGCAGGTCTCAGTCGTGGTGCCGACGTATAACAGGCCGGACTTGCTCGACCGTTGTCTGCGTGCGCTTGCCGCCCAGGTTTTCGATGCTACTCGCTATGAGATCATCGTGGTGGATGACGGCCCGCACCAGGCCACGCGCGAAGTGGCGGAAAAGTGGCGTGACAAGCTCAGGATCACCGGACCGCGCATTCTGTACATTCCGTCTTCAGGACCGCATGGTCCCGCCGCCGCGCGCAACCGCGGCTGGGAAAGCGCCAGCAGCGCCGTGATTGCCTTCACCGACGACGACACCATTCCGTATCGAGACTGGCTGACCAATGGCCTGGCGGCTTTCGACGGTAATGTGCAGGCGGCATGGGGCCGCATCGTCATGCCGTTTGCCGGCACGCCGACGGATTACGAGCGCGATGCAAAAAATCTCGAAACCGCGGAATTCGTCACCGCCAACTGCTTTTGCCTCAGGCAAGTGCTGGAAGATCTTGGCGGTTTTGATGAACGCTTCCGGCTGGCCTGGCGCGAGGATGCGGATTTGTATTTCCGGCTGCTGCAGGCCGATATCGCCATTGCGCATGTGCCGCAGGCCGTGGTCGAACATCCGATCCGTCCGGCACGGTGGGGCGTCAGCCTGTCGCAGCAAAAAAAGGTACAGTTCGACGCCCTGCTGTTCAAGAAGCATCGCGCCATGTACCGGAAAAAGATCCGCGCCTCGGCACGCTGGGATTATTACGCTATCGTGCTCTGCCTGCTTGGCATGCTGGTTGCGCCGTTCACGGATTACCCGCGCGCCGGCCTGGTAGCGGGCATCATCTGGCTTGCGCTGACCGGGCGCTTTTGCCTGCAGCGTCTGCGCGGCACCGTACTGACGCCTTCGCATGTCGCGGAGATGATTGTCACCTCAATGCTGATTCCTCCCCTGGCAGTGTTCTGGCGAATCGTGGGAATCATCCGCTTTCGCGTCGGTTTTGCCTGATCACGTCATCCACTGCCCGACCGGAGCCCACCATGCGCAGAATGAAGATCCTTACCTGGCATACCCACGGAAGCTATTTGTACTACCTGACCCAGGCGCCGCACGACTTTTATGTGCTGTCCAAGCCCGGCAGGCCGCCGGGCTATGGCGGCCGCAGCGGCCACATTCCCTGGGGCGACAACGTGCATGACTTGCCGATCGAGGAAGCGGCGCACCAGGAATTCGATTGCATCATTTTCCAGGATGACCACCATTACCTGGAAGACCAGCATCGCTATCTCAGTGCCGCCCAGCGCAGCCTGCCGCGGATTTATATCGAACACGACACGCCGCGCGACCATCCGACTGACATGCTGCATCCGGTCGATGACCCAGGCGTGCTGCTGGTGCACGTGACGCACTTTAACGCGCTCATGTGGCACAGTCCCGGCATCAGGACGCGCGTGATCGAGCATGGCGTGCTGCCGCCACAGGGCGTGGCTTACCAGGGCGATCTTGAAAGGGGACTGGTGGTGGTCAACCATCTGGCGCGGCGCGGGCGGCGCCTGGGCGGCGATATCTTTGAACAGGTGCGCGCGCATGTACCGCTCGACCTCGTGGGCATGGGCGCCGAGGAATCGGGCGGCATCGGCGAAGTGCTGCATGCGCAGCTGCCGGCGTTCTCGGCGAAGTACCGCTTCTTTTTCAATCCGATCCGTTACACCAGCCTGGGCCTGGCTGTCATCGAAGCGATGATGCTGGGCATGCCGATCGTCGGCCTGGCGACGACCGAAATGGCCACCGTGATCAATAACGGCGTCACGGGTTTTATCAACACCGATGTCGGCAAACTGACCGGGCAAATGCAATTGCTGCTTGCCGAACCGGCCCTGGCGCGTGACATGGGCGCGGCGGCAAAAGAATATGCCCTCGAACGTTTCTCTATCCAGCGCTTCGCCTCGGACTGGAATGCCGCGCTCATGCAGGTGGCGGGATGAGCGGCATTATTCCCCCAATCCTACCAGCGGATTCCGCCTGCACGCCTTACCGCCTTACATAGAGATTACTCATGCATTCCGTATCCGAACTGGGCAAGCTGTTGATCATTTCTCCGCATCTCGACGATGCGGTCTTTTCCTGCGGCGAAGCGCTGGCATGCAAGGGCAACGCCACCGTGGCCACGCTGTTTGCCGGCTTGCCGCCCGCTTCCCTGCCGCTGACAAAGTGGGATGCGGCCGCCGGCTTCAACGGTTCGCGCGAAGCGATGGAACTAAGGCGTGAAGAAGACCGGCGCGCCATGGAACTGTTGCAAGCCACTCCGGTATGGCTGGATTTTCTCGATAGCCAATACAACGACCCGCCAACCGAAATTGCCCTGGCCGAAACCATCGCCCAGTTGATTGAAACGCATAACCCGTACACCGTCGTGCTGCCAGCAGGCTTGTTTCATTCCGATCATGTGATCACGCATCAGGCCGGGCTGCTGGCACGCCGCCACTATCCCGAGCGCCGCTGGTACCTGTATGAAGACAATCTGTACCGGCGCATTCCTCGGCTGCTGCAAGAGCGCCTGGCCGGACTGGCGCACTTCGGCATCGACGCCACGCCGGTTGCTTTCGATACCCATGGCCAGGCCGGACTCAAGCGGCATGCGGTGCAATGCTATGCGAGCCAGTTGCAGGCCCTGGTCACACCCGGTCGCCCCGGACACAGCGACATCTATGCGCCGGAAGGATTCTGGGAACTAAGCTCGGACAATCCGGCAATCTGAGACAGGACGACGATGCCAGCTTCCTCTCCTCCGCTCGCTGAACGTGTCTCTGTTGTCGTGATTACGCACAATCGCGTCAATGAAGTGCTGCGCACGCTGGTGCGGCTGCATGGCTTGCCGGAGGTGCCGGCGATCGTCGTGGTGGACAATGACTCGTCCGACGCCACCGCCGAGCGGATCCGCGCCCAATTCCCGGATGTGCTGCTGGTCCAGCTCCCCAACAACATCGGCGCCGCCGCCCGCAATGTCGGCGCCAACAAAGTCGCAACGCCCTATGTGGCATTCTGCGATGACGATACCTGGTGGGCGCAGGGCTCGCTGGAAACCGCATGCATGCTGCTTGACACCCATCCGAAAATTGCCGTGCTGAGCGCGCGCGTGCTGGTCGGCCCGCAAGAACGGGAAGATCCCACATGCGCATTGATGGCGCAGAGCCCGCTGCCCTCGGCCCACCTGCCGGGGCCAGCCATCATGGGCTTTCTGGCCGGCGCCTCGATCTTCCGGCGGCAGGCTTTTCTGGAAGCCGGCGGCTACAATCCGCGCCTGTTTATCGGCGGCGAAGAGACGCTCATGACGCTCGACCTTGCCTCGCGCGGCTGGCAGCTGGTGTATGCGCCCCAGCTAGTGGTGCATCACCACCCTTCCAGCATGCGCGACTCGCTGCGCCGCCGCAGGCTCCTGGCACGCAATGCCATCTGGATCGCCTGGCTGCGCCGCCCGTTTGCCAGCGCTTGCGAAGAAACCGCGCGGCTCCTGGCTGCCGCCCGCAGCCAGGGCCACCTGCTGTCCACGATGTGGGACGTAGTTCGCGGCATGCCATGGGTGTGGCAAAACCGCCGCGTGATCCCGCACCACGTTGAAATGCTTTACCGGTGGCGTAACCGCACCGGCTGCTGATTGCTGACACCGTTGATCGTTTATTTTCTGGAGAATCCATGCCCGCATCCGCCAGTTACTTCATCGACCGCGCCGCTGCCGAAGCTGCAGTCCGGTACAGCCTGCCGACCATCCAAGCAGCCATGCAGGATAAAAAGGTTGGAGAAAGCGGCTTCCTGTATATCGTCGTGATGGATCCGGGGCGCCTGCCGCAGCTGTCCAGTTTTGAGGAAGCGATCCTTTACGAACATGCCATCGGCGATCGCGAGCGCTGGGATGCCGACTATGCCGCCTTTGCGCGCGCCAAGGCGCAGGTAGCGTGGAAAACCGGCATGAACAGCCATGCGGTCCAGGAACTCTATCCGCATCTTCTCGGCAGCGGCGATACGCTCTTGTGGGGCAGCGTTGCAATGGATGGCATCGTCGTCGGCGTGAGCGGCGCGCACCCATGGTTCGACGAAGCCATTGCCGGCACGGTGGCGATGTGGATGCGCGCCCTGTCCAAGGCGCATGCCCATGCCGACCGCCGTGATGCCCTGTTTCTGCCGAAGGAATAGCCCTGAATTTTTAATCTATGTGTTTCCGGTCTGCAGAATTTGCTCAACTGCGCGGCCGAGATCTTCGCAAATCACCGTACCGGCTGGCAGCCCGCCCTTGGCGCGGGTTGCCTGGCCTTTTCCGGTCAGAACGAGATACGGCGCACAGCCTTCGGCCACGCCGGCCTGCAAATCCCGCAAGGAATCGCCGACAGCCGGCACGCCTTCCAGGGAAATCCCATAGCACTGTGCGATTTCCAGGAACATGCCCGATCGCGGCTTGCGGCAAAAGCAGCCGTCATCCGGGCCATGTGGGCAAAACAGGATTTTTTCGATGCGGGCTCCTGCGTCAGCGGCCATGGCATGCAGCTTGGCATGGATGGCATCGAGCATGGCATGGTCGAACAAGCCGCGCGCGATGCCCGACTGGTTGCTGGCCACGACGACCCGATAGCCGGCGCTGTTCAGGCGCGCAATGGCGTCCAGCGAGCCATCGATCGGCACCCACTCGTCGGGGGATTTGATAAAGGCATCAGAGTCATGATTGATCACGCCATCGCGATCCAGAATCACCAGTTTCATCATGTTTGAATTAGACCGACCAGATCAACCAGAGCGACACTCAAGCCAAATTCGCACGCTATTGACGCAAGAATGAATTCGCCTGTGCCTGCTGGCTGTCATGCAAAAAGCTCGCATGCTCGATCACCCGGGTGGTGGAATATCCTTCGTAAAAATCCAGTGACACGACCTTGCCGCCATGCGACTGCACGGTGTCATAGCCGACAATATCCTCGACCGCGTAGTCTCCTCCCTTGACCAGGACATGCGGCAGGATCCTGCGTATCAGGCGCTCCGGCGTATCTTCGGAAAACTTGACGACCCAGTCGACGCATTTGATGCCAGCCAGGAGATGCATCCTGTCCTCGCAGCGATTCACCGGGCGCGGCGGCCCTTTCAGGCGGGCCACCGAATCGTCGTCATTGACCGCGACCACCAGCACATCGCCCAGGCGCTTGGCCGCTTCCAGATAACGCAGATGGCCGACATGCAGGATATCGAAACAGCCATTGGTAAACACGATCCGCTTTCCGCCAGCCTTCGCCCGGCTTACCTGTCTCAACAACTCCTGCTCGCCCAGCACCGCGGCGGCGCACCCGTCTGCCGCATTCAGCGCGCGATCCAGCTCGGCGGAGGTAACCGCCGCCGTGCCGAACTTGCCGACGACGATGCCAGCGGCCAGATTGCCGAGCATGCAGGCTGAAACGATATCCTTGCCAGCCGCCAGCGCCGCGCCCACGGTGGCAATCACGGTATCGCCGGCGCCGGTCACATCGAATACCTCGCGCGCCTGCGCCGGCAGGTGCACTGGCGCACGGTCCGCCTGCAACAGCGTCATGCCATGCTCGCTGCGCGTGACCAGCAAGGCGCCCAGGCCAAGCTTGCTGCGCAATGCCGCACCCCGGCGCACCAGGTCGTTTTCATCGGCACAGCGGCCCACCACCGTTTCGAATTCCGCGAGGTTCGGCGTAATCATGGTGGCGCCGGCGTAACGGCTGTAATCGCTTCCCTTCGGATCGACCAGGACCGGCTTGCCGGCGTGCCGCGCCGCTTCGATGAATTCGGCGGCCAGGCTCAGCGTGCCCTTGCCATAATCCGACAGGATCACCACGTCGGCCGTGACGAGCGCCTGGCGATAACGGCTCATCAGTTCAGCCCTGTCCTCTTCCTCCGAGGCCAGCGGCGAACTTTCGAAGTCGAGCCGGATCAGCTGCTGATTGCGCGAGACGATCCGCAGCTTGGTAATCGTCGGGCAGGCATCCGACACCACGAAGTCGGCGACCACGCCCTGCCCGGCGGCGAGGTCCTCGAGCAGCTTGGCCTGCTCGTCGCGCCCCACTACGCCGAGCAGCGTGACGCGCGCTCCCAGGCTGGCGGCATTGACCGCCACGTTCGCAGCGCCTCCGGGGCGAAGATCGTCACGATCCACACTGACGACCGGGACCGGCGCCTCCGGCGAGATGCGGGCCGTGCCGCCAAACCAGTAACGGTCAAGCATCACGTCGCCGACAACGAGTATGCGTCCGAAGTGCATACCCAGCGAAGTGCTCAAGTCCTGCATCGCCATATGGTAGTTTCCTTTTCTATGCCAATTCGAGCTTCAGTTCGACCAGTTCAACCAGGATATGCAGCACCTTGATGTGCAGCTCCTGCACCCTGTCGGAGAATTTGCCTCCGGGCGTCGAGATGCAGATATCGGATAACTCGGCAAGCTTGCTTTCGGGCTTTCCCGTCAGACCGATGACAGTGAGACCCTGGCTCCTGGCGCTGGATGCCGCATTGAGTATGGACGGGCTGGTGCCGCTGGTGCTGATCGCCAGCAGGCAGTCGCCCTGCTTGCCGTGCGCTTCCACAAAGCGTGAAAAGACGAACTCATAGCCAAAGTCATTCGCCACGCAAGTCATGTGCGCCGGATCGCTGATCGAAATCGCGCCGAGTGCCCGGCGATCGTGGCGGTAGCGGCCGGAGAGTTCCTCGGCAAAGTGAATCGCATCGCACATCGAGCCGCCATTCCCGCAAGACATGACTTTGCCTCCCGTGCGCAGCGATGCCGACACGGCGCCGGCGGCACGCTCGATGTCGCGCAGCGTTCTCTCGTTGGCAAGCAGGCTTGCCAATGCGGTTTGCGCTTCCATCAGAGAGTTTCTGACCACTTCTACCGTCATAAGGCACCTCCATCTCGCAGTGATGCAAACAGTCGCAGATTCACAGCCACAGGATCACAGTCGCGCAATACAGCGCCCAGCCGCCGTTACCGAAAGCGGCTGAAGCGGGTTAAGAACAAGCTACAGTGCGAAACAAGTTACAGAGCGACTTGCGCTCTTGCCTTACATGCGTTCGATCACGCCGTTACTGATGCGCACTCGGTCGCCGATGCGCAGGCTGGGAGCCGATTCCTGAACCAGGGTTTGCACCGAGCCGTCATCCATGCGCAAGCTGACGCGATACACCTGTGACGCCTGGCCCTGGGTACGGTTTTCAATGGCACGTCCGGCGAGCGCGCCGCCGGCAACACCAGCCACCGTGGCTGCGGTCCGCCCGGTTCCCTGACCGACCTGGTTGCCCAGCACGCCCCCGACGACGGCACCCGCAATCGTGCCGATACCGACACCGTTGGCATTTTCACGCGGCACCATGTCTATAGCCTGCACGACGCCATAGCCGGACACCAGGCTGGGTGATGCATTCGCGGATGGATAGCTTGAAGTGCCGGGATACGTGGAAGAACCAGGATAGGCGGGAGAGTTGGTGCCGCAAGCAACCAGGAATGCCAGCGTGGCGAGGCTGGCCAACGATGCGAATTTTCTCGTAAACATCTTTATCTCCTGAATGATTATTGCAGGAACATGCTGCATTCTTGTTGAGGCACTATTCATGCCAGTATCGCCGTCTCCAGACGGTTTGCATTTAACAGGCTCAAGCATTGCAACACCACCAGACTGCAGCGCGGAATTTTTTACCGTACCCGGTATGAATTACCTGCGCGTATTCCCTGACACTGCAGCGCACGGCGTTCACGCCCAGCAGAGAGCGGCAGCATCAAACCTTTCCTGTGCAGTCAGACTGATTTTTACCAATACTTTATTTTCTGGCTTAAGCAACCTAGTGGCTTAGGTACAGCGCTTGCTTTATCCCGATTCAATCACGCCCTCAATTCACTGCCCATCCGACTATGAGAAATATCGCCATCATCAGCGAGCATGCATCCCCACTGGCCGTGCTAGGCGGTGTCGATAGCGGCGGACAAAACGTTTACGTCGCGCATATCGCCAAACAACTCGCGGCGCTGGGCATCGGTGTCGATGTCTTCACGCGACGCGATGATCCTGCGCAACCACTCGTCGTCGACTGGCTTCCCGGAGTGCGCGTCATTCAGGTCCCGGCTGGTCCGGCGTGCTTCATCGCAAAAGAAGCGATGCTGCCGTACATGGACGAGTTCGCCGACTGGATGGCCAGTTTCATCCAGTCCGAAGGCATCGAGTACGACCTGGTGCATGCCAATTTCTTCATGTCCGGGATGGTAGCCGCGCAGCTCAAGCGGCAGCTGGGCCTGCCATTCGTGATTACCTTCCATGCGCTGGGCCTGGTACGGCGCGAGTGCCAGGGACAGGCGGACGGTTTTCCGGACCGGCGCTTCGAGATTGAAGCGCAGCTGATGCAGGAAGCCGACCGCGTCATCGCCGAATGCCCGCAAGACCTGGAAGACATGGAGCAGCTGTACGGCGCCAATGGCGAATGCATTGATATCGTGCCGTGCGGCTTCGATCCGGAAGAACTCTCGCCGGCCAGCACCAGTGCGCGCGCCGAACTCGGCCTCGATCCGGATGAATTCATCGTGCTGCAGCTTGGCCGCATGGTGCCGCGCAAGGGTGTCGACAACGTGGTGCGCGCACTGGCCACGCTGAAGTCCGACCATGGCATCACCGCACGCCTGCTCGTCGTCGGCGGCAACACCGCGCAGCCCGATCCTCAGGCAACGGCGGAAATCGGCAAGCTCATGCAGCTGGCGCAATCGCTGGGGATCGCCCAGCAGGTGCAGTTCACCGGCCAGCGCCCGCGCTCGGTGCTGCGCTATTACTACAGCGCTGCCAACGTCTTTGTCACCACGCCCTGGTATGAACCGTTCGGCATCACCCCGATCGAGGCCATGGCCTGCGGCACGCCGGTAATCGGCTCGGCTGTCGGCGGCATCAAGCATACCGTCGTCGATGGCGTCACCGGCTATCTCGTGCCGCCCAAGCAGCCGCTGGCCCTGGCCGAGCGCCTGGCCTGGCTGTATCGCCACCCTCGCCTCGCGCAGCGCCTCGGCTGGGCCGGCATGCGGCGGGCCTATCAGCATTACACATGGCGGCACATCGCATCGCAGCTGCTGCGGGTGTATGTCGATGTGGCAGCAGAAACGCCCGCTTATCTCGCGCCGACGCGCGCTGCTACGGCTGATCTTGGCTCGATGCAGAACCTGCTGTAGCACCACCCCGCTATAGCTCCACCATTCACCGTTCAGGAGGAAAGATTGAATAACTCGCCCTCGGCTGTATCAGCGCAAGGACAAGGACAAGGCGCCGCGCACGCTGGCTCGCTTGCCGGAAAAAGCGTACTCGTTACCGGCGGCGGCAGCGGCCTCGGTGCGGCCTTGTGCCAGGTGCTCGCTGGCGCCGGCGCGACTGTCGTGGTAAGCGACATTCGCCGCGAAACCGCAGAGAGAGTTGCCGGCCTCTTGCGTGAAGAAGGCGCGACGGCGCATGCGCTGGACTGCGACGTCGGCGACCCGGATGGCGCCAGGCAGGCAATTGATGCGGCGATCAGCGCATGCGGCCGCCTCGATGTCCTCATCAACAATGCCGGCACCGACATCACCTGCTCCATCGAAGAAATGAATGTTACCGACTGGGACCGCGTCATCCGCACCAACCTGTACGGGCCATTCCTGATGTCGAAGTATGCGGCGCATCACATGCGCGAGCAGAAAAGCGGCGCCATCATCAATATCGCCTCGACCGCGGCACGCCGCGCCTGGCCCAATGCATCGGCTTACCATGCCAGCAAATGGGGTGTCCTCGGGTTGTCGCATGCGCTGCACGCCGAGTTGCGTCCGCTGAACATCAAGGTCACCGCAGTGATTGCAGGCGGCATGCGCACCCCCTTCCTGCTCGACCGCTTTCCGGACATCGATCTCTCGACCCTGCAGGATCCGCGCAATGTCGCCGAGGCAGTGCTTGCGGTATTGCAAATGCCGGCCGAAACCGTCATCCCCGAAATCATGGTCTTGCCGATGAAGGAATCGTCATGGCCCTGATCCGGCGCGGCACCGCTTTTGCACCCGCGTAGTATTATCTCAACCGAGGATTCATGCGCGCAGCATTCATCGACAAGGATGGCACGCTGGTCGACAACGTGCCCTACAACATAGACCCCGCGCGGGTAAGCCTGAGCAAAGGCGCGGTGACAGGACTGAGGCTTCTGCGCAAGCACGGTTTCAAGCTATTCGTCGTCACTAACCAGCCGGGCGTTGCGCGCGGCTACTTTCCTGAATCGGACCTCATGCCATTGTTTGACCATATCCATCGCGTGCTGGATTTGCAGGATGTCGCGCTGGACGGCTTTTACTATTGCCCGCACAGTCCGGACGGCACCGTGCAGCAATACGCAATCGACTGCTCATGCAGGAAGCCGCTGCCCGGCATGTTGCTGCATGCCGCCAAAGAGCACGGCATCGACCTGTCTGCCTCGTGGATGATCGGCGACATCCTCAACGACGTGGAATGCGGCCGCCGCGCCGGCTGCCGCACCGTCCTGATCGACAATGGCAATGAAACGGAATGGCTATGGTCGCAATGGCGCAGGCCGCACCTGGTCGCGCCGGATCTGCATGCCGCCGCCACGATGATCTGCAGTCTCGACAACGCCAGGTCCACTTCCAATATGCATAGCGACGCCGAATCATGACGCAGAACACCGCCTGGCAGACAGCCAAAAACATACTCTGCATCCGGCTTGATCACTTCGGCGATGTGCTGATGGCGACGCCGGCCCTGCGCGCGCTGAAGGAATCGTTCGCCGGCTGCAGGCTGACTCTCCTGACCTCCCCGGCCGGCGCCGGCATCGCGCGGCACATCCCGGAAATCGACGACACCATCGAATACGAAGCGCCGTGGATGAAGAGCAGCGCGCCGCGCGATGCTGGGCAGGACTTCGGCATGATTGCGCAATTGCGCGAGCGCCGCTTCGATGCCGCAGTCATTTTCACCACCTACAGCCAAAGCGCGCTGCCGGCTGCGATGCTGTGCCACCTGGCCGGGATTCCCTTGCGCCTGGCCCATTGCCGTGAAAACCCCTACCAGCTGCTGACGGACTGGCAGCCCGATCCCGAGCCGCGGCAAACGATCCGGCACGAAGTCAGGCGCCAGCTCGATCTCGTCGCCTCCGTCGGTGCCAGCACCAGTGACGAACGCCTGTCGTTCGCGCTGCATCCGGATGATCTCATCTGGGCCGGCGCCCAGCTCGAAGCGCGCGACATTGACCGCAGCCAGCCATGGTTCCTGCTGCATCCGGGTGGAACCGCCGCATCACGACGCTATCCGCCGCAGCACTGGGCGCAGGTCGCCGCGGAACTGAGCCGCAGGCTTCCCTGTAACCTGGTCTTTTCCGGCAGCGCGGCCGAAACCGGGCTGGTCAACGGCATTCTTCAACACGTGCGCGAACTGCATCCCGCCGCCAGGCTGCATTCCTTCGCCGGACAAATCAGCCTGGGCCAGCTTGCCGCCATCATGTCCCATGCCTCGCTGCTGATTGCGAATAATACCGGCCCGGCGCACCTTGCCGCGGCCCTCGGCAAGCCGGTCGTCGACCTGTACGCCCTGACCAACCCTCAGCATACGCCGTGGAAGACGCCCAGCCGCGTGCTGTATCACGACGTCTCCTGCCGCTTCTGCTACAAAAGCGTCTGTCCGCAAGGGCATCATGGCTGCCTGACCGGCGTCGAGCCGGCACGCGTCGTGGAAGCAGCACTGGAATTACTGCATGGAGAGCCGCTTGCCGATCCAAATGACAGCCAGCCTCTGGCGCAGTCCTTGCCGGCATGACGGCTGTCCTTACTATTGCCACAGCCGCGACTGCCACCACTGCCGTCGCCATCGACAGCGGCAGAGGCAGCGGCAAGCAGGCTCTACAGAAAATACGCCCACATGCGCGCGAGGCTTTCGCGCAGGCGCTCGCGTATGCCGCGCTTGTCCCATGCATCTGGTTCGATTCTCGCCGAGGCGGCCACGTCGGCGCCGAACAGGCTTTCCATCTCTGCAGCGAAATCCTTGCCGAGGACGATGGCATTCACCTCGTCGTTATGCAGAAAGCTGCGGAAGTCGATATTGCTTGATCCAACGGTCGACCAGACGCCATCGATGACTGCGCTCTTGGCATGCAACAGCGCATTCTTGCGCTCGTAGATGCGCACTCCGGCAGCCAGCAGCTCGTCATAATACGAACGGCCGGCATACAGGGCAATCCAGACATCGCTGACGCCAGCCAGCACGAGCTGCACATCCACCCCTCGCCGCACGGCTTCCTTCAATGCCTCCACGGTCTGGCGGTCCGGCACGAAATACGCCGAAGTCAGGTGAATGCTGCGCTCGGCATGCGTAATCGCCGACAGCAGCCCCACATAGATGTGGTTGATCTTGTCGTCCGGCGTACTGCCGAGAATCCGCACGACGGTACCACCCTGCTGCGGCACGTTCGGAAAATAGTTTTTCTGCGCCAGTTCATCACACCCCTGGCGATGCCAGCTATCGATGAACAGCCGCTGGAATTCCTTTACCGCCGGTCCCCGTACCTCAATCTGAGTGTCGCGCCATGGATGCGGCACCCCGCTGCGCTTTTGCCGGATCGCCGAGCTGCTCGAATAGACGCTGCTGATGTTGATGCCGCCGGTGTAGCCAAGGCCGCCGTCGACAATCAGGATCTTGCGGTGATCCCGGTTGTTGAGTGAAAAAACATTGCCGCGCAATGGATTGACCGGGTTGAACTCACAGACCTTGATGCCGGCATCCCGCAATTGCTGAAAGAACTCGGGCCGCGTCGGCAAGCTGCCGACACTGTCGTACATCAGATTGACTTGCACACCTTGCCGCTGCTTGTCGATCAATAGCTTGCCCAGCTTTTCGCCGAAGCCTTCTTCATCGAAGATATAGGTTTCCAGGTTGATGTGATCCTGCGCGCGCCGGATGGCATCAAACATGGTGCGATAAGTCACCGTCCCATCCACCAGCAGGCGCACCGCGTTGCTGGTCCAGAGCGGAGCGGAATTGATAGCCTGCATGAATGCCAGGTGGCGGCTCAGCAAATCGGTCTTCCCCTCCTGCTGACGTTGCAAGCGGCGGACGATCTCCGCGCTGCGATCAGGAGAAAGCGCACCGTTCTGTCCGATGACAGAAGGCGTGATCTTCCCCGGGCCCGGCTGTCTCAGCGCATCCATATCCGGCAAACTTGCGCATGCTGCAAGAAACAAAACGCATACCGTAGTGATCAGTCTGGACAGCATGGAGAATTTTGGGAAATTCATAGATTCAATGTCCTTGTGCAACCAATTCTCCCTATAGCAATTTCCATGCGCATTCATATGCTGCAACAACTGTTGAATTGCCACTAAACACTGTAAAAATTAGCCGTTCCCTGGTAAATTTTTCTCGGTCGTTAAGTCCAGCTTGCCGAATTCCCGAAAAATTCACGATTTTTCCTGACTGATAAGCATGGCACAGGCTTTGCGAGATAAAGGGAATTTCCGTCCCAAGGAGAGAACCCGATGACCAAGAAATCCAGTGAAACCTCTCGATCCCAGAACGCGCTCGAGTTGCTGAAGTCCGATCACGAACAGGTAAAGAAGCTGTTCTCCAAGTTTGAAAAGCTGGATAAGGAAGACGAGGATGCCAAGCGAGAACTGGTCGAGCAGATTTGCAACCAGCTGACCGTCCATGCGGAAATCGAGGAAGAGCTGTTTTATCCAGCCTTGCGCGACGTTCTTGATGAACAGGATATCCTCGACGAAGCCCAGGTCGAACACGACATGGCCAAGCAGCTGATCGGCGACCTGGAATCGATGGAGCCGGATGAAGACCTGTACGATGCCAAGGTCACGGTGCTGGGCGAGTATGTCAAGCACCATGTCGAGGAAGAAGAGAAGGAAGTTTTCGCCAAGGCGAAAAAAGCCCAGCTCGATCTCGACACGATCGGCGCCGACATGTTGGAGCGCAAGCAGGAACTGATGGGAGAAATGGGAATGGATACCGGCGAAGAGGAAATGCCGGATACCCAGCACATCAAGCAGAAATCCTCCAAAAAGCCTGCCCGCCATCCCCGTGCGTGACTTTAGTAAACCAAGCAGAACAGGGCAGGCAATGCTAGTCCGCTAGTAGTCAAAGAAAGCGCCGCGATTGCGGCGCTTTTTTCCATCGGCGTTCAGGCTTTGCCGTGCCCCGTAAAAATACATGACGTACAAGCCGGAAGTATGCAGTCAGCCGTTGATGATTTCCCCGCCATTCGGATGCAGCACCTGGCCAGTCATGTACGACGCGCCCTCACTCGCCAGGAAGACATAGCTTGGCGCCACTTCGTCCGGTTGTCCGGGCCGTTCCAGCGGCACATCCTGCCCGAACTTTGCCACTTGCTCATCCGTGAAGCTGGCCGGGATCAATGGTGTCCAGATTGGTCCCGGCGCCACGGCGTTGACATGGATGCCGCGCTTGACCAACTGGAGCGCCAGCGATCGCGTGAACGCCACGATCGCACCCTTGGTAGAACCATAGTCGAGCAAGTGATTGGTGCCGCGATAGGCCGTCACGGAAGTGGTATTGATGATGCGTGCGCCTTCCTGACAAAAAACATCGAAAAGATATTGGTGCGGAAGGTGCGCTCGAGCTGCTCGACACTGATATCCTCGATGCTGGCTTGCTGGTGCTGTTCCGCCGCATTATTCACCAGCACATCGAGCTTGCCGAACTTCGCAATGGTGTCACGCACGATTTGCTGACAAAACTCCGGGTCGCCGATGTCGCCGGCCATAACCAGGCACTCACGACCGCAATCGGCAATTTTCTGGCGCGTATCCTGCGCGTCGTCATGCTCGTTGAAATAGGCAATGGCCACTTGCGCGCCTTCCTTCGCAAAGGAAATCGCCACTGCGCGGCCGATGCCGCTGTCGCCGCCGGTGATCAGCGCCACCTTGTCTTTCAGTTTTCCGCTGCCGACATAATGCTCCGCTGACGATGCCGGCCTCGGCTGCATCGGCTGTTCCAGTCCGGGCTGGCGGTCCTGATGCTGTGGCGGGATGGAAGGTTTCTGCTGTTCCATGGACACTCCTTGCATATGGATGAACATATGCTCGCAGCGAGCAGCATCCATGCCAATCCGGTCCGGACTGAGTGGACACAACCCAAGGCTTTGGCGTGCCCGGCAAGCTGCACTAATACCGCGGAAGAAGGAGAATACCCCGGAAGAAGATGTGTCTATGCCGCCAGCAAAGGCATGCGCTCGATGGCATCGAGCAGCAATTGCGGGTCGCCTGCGGCCAGCCTGCGCGAATCGGACAGGGTTTGACGGAACTGGCGCGCTCCCGGCACGCCGGTCATCAGACCCAGCATGTGGCGCGTGATGCTGTTCATGCGCAGGCCCGCGCCATTGGCGCCATAGCGTGCCAGCTGGTCGCGGATATACAGCAGCATGGCTTGCACGATTTCCGCGCGTGATTTAACCGGCGCCGTATCGCCATAGTAACGCGCGTCAAAACCCGCCATCACATAAGGGTTATGGTAAGCCTCTCGTCCCAGCATCACGCCATCCACATGCTGAAGGTGGGCATCGATTTCTTCGATCGTCTTGATGCCGCCGTTGACGATGATTTCCAGGTCGGGAAAATCGCGCTTCAACTGATACGCGTAGTCATACTTCAGCGGTGGAATCTCGCGGTTTTCCTTCGGGCTCAAGCCTTTGAGAATCGCATTGCGCGCGTGCACGATGAATGTGCGGCAACCAGCTTCTGCGATCGTGCCAACAAAGTCGCGCACGAAATCATACGAAGCAACGTCATCGACGCCGATCCGGTGTTTGACCGTGACATCGATCGACACAGCATCGCGCATGGCCTTGACGCAATCCGCCACCAGTGGCGCCTCGTTCATCAGGCAGGCACCGAAAGCGCCTTTCTGCACGCGCTCCGATGGGCAGCCGCAATTGAGGTTGATTTCATC